>UMGZ01073088.1_pt1 | contig 131500 bp, 133 predicted proteins | sample 1965421 | NCBI WGS metagenome assembly UMGZ01 (sample SAMEA4836087, study PRJEB28245) | human gut metagenome | biome: gut microbiome; material: fecal sample | place: Denmark | collected 2008
CGAATAGAGGTGCTCGACTAACCTGATATAAAAGTAGTTAAAAAATAACCGCTAGCTTTTCAAACATCAGAGGCCTTCGGACCTCTGCTGGGCTAGCACCTACTTAACACATACACACTTAATGTAAAGAGGAGATATGACAATGGAATCTTTGAAAAATTTCTGGTATCGTTTTTGCACCGATGCTAAAGAACTGGGTAGTAATATTGCGTTCTGGATTATTTTGGTTCTTGCCTGCACCTTTTGGGCTATGCACGGTCATTACGGTTGGTAAGGCTGAACAGAAGCGATATGAGGCCCTACAAATACTCATGCAAAGATTGGATAGAGCAAAAATTAACTAAAGAAGCACAAGACACCCGCATCTTATGCGGTGTACATGCTTTATTTATATTGCTTTGGTTATGCTGGGCTGCCTACTTTGCAAAATCTTTTGTCTAATAGGATGGTGAGCTAATTTATGGCCTTTCCGAATAGTGACTGTGAATGTGTACAAGGGATTGAGTACTTTATTGACCCTCGTCACTATACTCCGTGGGAAGAAAACGGAGGCATAGCTCACATTGAACTCCCTTGGTGGTACCGTAACCAAATTGAAGCTGTAAATAAGAGAGTGCAAGAAGAGGTCGATGCTGCTAATGAAGCTGCTAAGACGGAAACGTCCGCATCACAACGTACTATTACTCTTGTTGTAAAAGGTACGTCTCTTATTAACCACGGCTTTATACACCTTGTGGCCCACCAAATAAAATCTTTTTGGGTATCACTTGAGACTCTCGATGAAGACTGGCTTAAATGTGATATCTCATTGCAATTTACTCATGTAGAATCTGGTAGTTCGGTTCTCGTACCGCTGCTTGGTATAGGACCTCAGTTTAAAGTAGCTATCCCGAGTACGGTGCTCCTCCCGGGTACACTTCTTATTACAGCGATTGGCACTGTTAAACTTGGAGATTACCAGGTGCTATCTACTGAGTCCTTAAAACTCAGGGTCTACGACCCCGTAATTCCACCTATTAAATGGCCTAATCTTAAGTCTTATGACGTCTACTTCGAGTATCAGCGTATGATGAAGTCTATCCTGGCTGAACTGGAATTCCTAACTGATGATGCAGTTACAGACGTAAGACCTTCAGAGACAGGCATTGAAATTGTGCGTGGCAACACTGACTCTACTGGTGTTGTATGTGAACCAGCGGATGTCACAGTGATTAACCTTGTGCACACTAAAGATGGGAAGCTGCTAGATGAAGATGGCAATGAAATACTTCCCTTCCCAATTCAAATTACCGTACTCGGTGACAGTGAGGTGTAACCAGATTTATGGCAGCTAAAAATATCATTTTACAGATGAAACTTGAGAATGCTATTGTAGACTTAATGGTACGTGCTGGTGCGGATAACGTTATTGTTGATAGCGGCAGTAACGAAACACTGGCTACTCGCCTTGCTACGATTGCAGCACAAATTACTGCTCTCCAAGAAGGCTCCGGCGGTGCTAGTGACGCAGGCCTTGACCAAGAAGCTGTACAAGGCCTTATTGACACTTCTATCGCCGCTTTAATAGATTCTGCTCCTGAAACTTATGCTACTTTAAAAGAGATTGCCGATTACATTGCGTCTGATAAGTCTGCTATGGAAACTCTGAACACTGCTATTGGCAAGAAAGTTGATAAAGTTTCTGGTAAACAGCTTTCCACTGAAGATTTTACCACTACCCTTAAAAATAAACTCGATGCTATCGCTGCGGAAGCTACAAAAGTCGAACACTCTGATACTAATGGTAATATTAAAATTAATGGCTCCGAAACTACCGTGTATACTCACCCGTCAGGGGCTGGAAACACACATCTTCCTTCAGGAGGTACTACGGGGCAAGTGCTCCGTGCTGCTGGCTCCGGGGCTGGTACATGGGGGGCTAATGTACGCAGTGGTGTTAGTGAACCCGGCGATTTAGCTGAGGGAGAACTTTTTATAAAAATTATTGAAGAATAACGCTGGAGGTAAACTATGAGTGTTGTTACCAAAAGCGCTGTTTTAACCTCAAAGGACGCAGAAGGCAATAGCATCATCTACGCTCCTTTTACGACTGCAGATAATGTTGAAGGTGCTGTAAAGTCTATTAACAATCAGTTCCCAAACGATAGTGGTAACGTAATATTGCCTATCCCGGACACAAGTGGTCTTGTACAACAGACTACATTTAACCGAGTAAGCAAAGTTAATACGTTTACAGACGTCCCTGACATCTCTGACACTACAGATTACAACAACTTTAAAGCAAATGGCCTCTACTTTTTTACGTCGGATAACGCACCGACAACCAATGCCCCGTCTGATGTACCTATTGGTATGGGTTTTTTACGTGTATGGGCAATCCCAATCAATGCAGGGGTAGGATGTTGGCAGATTTTGACTATTTTAGTCGACTTTAATCTCCAATTACCCCCTACCATGTACACACGTAGCTACCGCCAAACATCTGTTGATGGCCCCCTTACCGACTACTGGTCGGCGTGGACAAAAATTAACACGACAGATGCTGGAAGTGGCTCCTCTACAGTAGTAGGCTAACCTAATTTTTTAACTAGTTAATGAGAAAATCCGCAGGTATAGATTATTATAGGTGAAACAGTGCGTAAAATCGGCAACAGAATGAATGAAATAACTGGCGAGCTGCCCTGTAAGTCTGATTATGCTCCGTTTTACTATAGTGTTTAGCCCTGTAATTTCTCTAAATATCTGTGTGATTCTCTTAAATTTACTTAGGAGATGACCACATATGAAAATGTTGTTAACTGGACCCCAGGCTATTACTATATTTCCCGTTGCAAAGGACGAGGCAGTTCCACAAAGTGCTAAATCGTCTAGCTTTGCTACTCCACAAGGCTACATTGTAGCAGAAACTGGAAATCTTTACCTCTACGTAAAAGGCCAGGAATACAAATTTGTGGACAAAGATATGCATGATGCAGCCCTTGCGGGTGCTAATCCCGTTGGCGCTTCCAGCGCTCACGACGGTGAGTACGCTACTTGTGCCGAGTTTAAGGAACTTGAGGCAAAAGTAGCCTCTATTCATGACAAAGTGGAGTGCCTGGACGCCGTGCTGTACACACCCCTGAAACAAGCGTTTACCGGCGTGGCTTCTGCAGAGGGTGAACATAGTGGGAAGAACTAAAGATTTTAAGGCAATAGAGTCGATGCTCAGGGAAATCCCGCAGCCGGACTACGAAAATCTCTGTAACTTTCTGGGCCTTGCAGCTCCAGAACTCAGAATTCTTGACCTCCGGTACCGCCAGAACGTATATAAACCTACCAGGGAATACGTTGCTGAAGAAATGGGAATGTCTGTCTCGACTTTAGACCGCAAAATTAAGGCAATCCTGAAAAGAATTGCTAAATACGCACATAAAGTAATGGCTGAATTGTCACTGAGTAATAATTGACTACTTCTTGGCAATAGTCTGAGCAACTTTTTGAACCTCTTTGTGGTATACTGAAAGTACAAAAGGTAGAAGAACGCTTCTACTTAGCATACTCTTAGTTACCCAAGGAGGTTTTTGTTATGCCGGATAACTCTTTAGACCTTGCTAACTTTCTTCAAAATGCTGTTAAAAATAACTCTGGCGATGGCTGGGGCTTTGGCAATGGTGGGGGCTTTCTGTGGCTCTTAGTATTATTGCTGTTTGGCTTTGGCGGTGGCTATGGCTTCGGTGGCCGTGGCTTTAGTGCTGGTACCGCTCTTGGCGGTGGTGCACTGATTAACGACGCTGCTATTACCGGCGCGGTTGACACCGCGATTGCCCGCGCTCGTGCTGCTGGTATCAGTGATGACCTGATGCTGCAAGCAGTGAACGGCAACAAAGAAGCACTGAGTAACATTGCTAACGCTCTCAACTGTGATATGAGTCGTGTGAACGATGCACTGAGCAACATTAAGTGTGCTATCGACAAAGTAGCAGGTGAGATTGGTATGACTAGCCAGCAGGTAATCAATGCTGTACAGGCGGGTAATGCTTCTATTATCTCCCAGATGCAGTCTTGTTGCTGCGATGTTAAAAACGCAATCACTTCCGCTAACTATGAAAACCAGATTGCTGTCCTCAACCAAACCAATGCCATCACTTCCCAGATGCAGAGCCAAACCGCACTCTTAAGTGCTAAGATTGACGCTCAGACCCAGATTATCAATGATAAATTCTGCCAGCTCGAACTCAGAGACCAGGCACGCATCATTGATACTCAAGGCAACCTCATCCAAGACCTGAAAGGACGCCTCTCCACTCAGGAAATCTTGAATGCCATTGCTAACAAAACCACTACTACTGGTACCCCAGCAGCTTAATCGTAGCTAACAACACTCCTTTCTTGATGTTCTTTTAACAGGAAGCGGCCTCAGCTCCTCACGGAGCCGGGGTCGTTTTTCTATTTACGGCGGGGAGCTTAGTTTAGGTATAATATATCTCAGAGGAAATAAGCCTAATCTACGAATCGGAGGAGTTAAACTAATGGCTTTTGAAGATTTTGAAATTAGTGAGCAGGTCATCTCTGCCACTGACTATGATACAATTAAAATAAAAGAAGGCGAAGGCGCAAATACTGAAAACTTTAACCGTAGCGTTGTTGACTCCATTAACCGCGACGCTATGCTTGAAGCAGCACTGACCTACATGGCCAGGTCCTCGTCTCTCTTTACTACTGCTAATACTAAATTCCTATCCCACTGTGAAGGCCAAGGCATAGACGTAGTAAGTGCTGTAGCCCCCGTACTGACCACAAGTGCAGCTGATATCTTTCTGGAAGACAGTAACTTCTTAGGTGCAGCGTGGCCTCAGCGTGCAGCAACGAACATGATGAGCTTCGGTAGCTCCGACTCGTCTTTAAAGACCACTTCTGGCTGGTCTGTAAATAATGACCCTGATATTGGTGCTGTAGTAATTTCGACCACTGACGACTACACCAATATTTCAACTAAAAATAAAACTGATGATATTGTTCCCGGCGACGTCATCTTTACGTCTGCTGAGATTCCCCTTACTGATACTGGTTCGGCAACGCTTAATAAGATTTCCGGTGGTTTTACGTTGCAGACCAATGATAACATGATGAGTACGAGTACCGAAGTACAATGGACATTTAACCTCTTATCTGATGACGGTACGACAGTCGGCACTCATACTACTTCTGTTATCCGTGGTAGCTATGACGGCGTTGTAGGCATTGAAAACATTGATATCCCGCAGGGAGCTACCAAATTCCAAGTTGTTATCCGTATTATGTTCAAAGCTTCTAACAGCCGTGCTGAGTTTACTATTAAGAACGTCATGGTACAGTCTGGTGGTATCTTGGCTCCTTACGCGGCTACTACCCGTCAACAATGTACCTGCCAATATAACGACGTTATTAACCCTGACAACGGCAATATTACGGTAATGTGCTGGTCGATTTTTAAAGAATATTCGATGTCTACCCATGCAGGTCCTATCGGGCCCGTATTCATCTCCATGCCTCAACTTAAAGTAGGCGGCGTACATAGGGCACAGGCAGGTACCAACATGGTATTCTCGCTGTATGTCAACGACCTCAGCACGAGCACGGTATCGTATGGAACCGAATTCACTGTACCTCAAGAATACCTCGGACAATACTTGCTTAGTGCACTCCGCATCAGGCCCTCTGAGGAGGACCCGGGCAAATCCATTGTTGAGTTTGCCATGTGTGCAGGGCCCAATATTTATAAATCCCAGCTTACTGTAAACACTACGCTTATTGATGATGCTGACATTATTCTTGGTACTGACCAGGTAGCCACAGACTTTTTTAACGGCCCTGTAACTGAAGTACGCTATGATACTGAATGGGTAAACGATGTAGAGCTTTATATCATTTCCCTTGCTAAAAAAGCATTCAGCTTTAAAACATCTAACGACTTAGGTGCGGCTGATGCAGGTGAAACGGTGCTTGATACACTTGATAAAGTAGGCGTAAATTTACTTCTTAACCCGTCTGGCCGCCTTGCTTATGTTGGCTGGAACAACTATCCGGAAACAAACTTTACAACGGTACATAATGATGTCTATGCTGGTAACTGCTTTGTTTGGGTAGGTGCTAATGCCCCCGCTGCATACATCGACTCTGACGAAGTTGCAGTAAAGCCGAATAACCTGTATACACTGCGTGCTGTTATGTACTCAGCAGAAAACTCGACAGGCGAAGCTGGTGTAGGTGTATCGTGGCTGGACTCTGACGGTGAAGAGATTTCGAGTTCCCAGATTAACATTATCCACATCAACCAGCCCCGTTATTATTCCTTGTCAGTAGTAGCCCCTGCAGATGCAGTCAGTGCTAAAGTTTATATGTACACCCTAGAAAACCTAAATACCACTCGCCTTACCTGGAGCCGTATCAAGTTTGAAATGGGTGACGCTACGCAATACACTGATGACTCCGGTGCAGGCTATGCACTCTACTATTAAGAAGGGCAGGCACTAAGTTATGGCTAATATTCCAATTAGAATGACAACTCGGGCTGTTGAACCATCTGTAAATGGTACAGTAGTAGTCCGTGATAAAATACCGGAACTCAGGGCAGCAATTTCTAACCTTGCGAATGAACTTGGTAATCATATCGGCTCTGTTGGTAGTGATGCTCACGTTATTGGGGACCTCACACAGCCTGGCTTTATGAGCCCGGAGCTTTACGATTTCCTCATTGGGTTCCAAGACAAAATAGATGCCCTTCAAGACGCAGTCGACCTTGCTGCTCTACCTAATAACTCTATGTTATACTGGGCAGGCAGTGACGATAGCGTTCCTGATGGCTTTAAAGTTTGTAATGGCAGTGACAATGTTCCTGATGCCCGTGACCGCTTTATTTTAGGGGCAAGCAGTGACTCAGATGTAGGTGAAACAGGTGGACAACGAAACCTGGACCTGAGTAACTTACCAATCCAGAGGCATACCCATACTTTTAACAACTATTGCCAGTGTGAAATTTATCCACAATTGCAGTATAACGTAGGACGCTCTCCTGGCGCTTCTATCCGTGATACTGGTGGTGGCTGGCGTGGGTCTCACTCGGAATCAGATGACTCTACTTACCCGCTCTACTACACTGATACTACAAATAGCTCTGACAGCTCTATATCTGGCTCAGATGCTAACGTAAACCTTGAGCCTAGCTATTATACCTTAAAGACAATTATGAAGTCTACAGAGGAACCTCAGTATGCTGCTGACGGTGTCGGTACTGTACACATCTCCTTTGGTGCTACTATCCCGGAAGGCTGTCTTGAGCTCAATGGACAGCAAGTAGACGCTAGTGCATATAATGCTTTATATGAGTATGTAAGGAACTCAGGGCTTATCTTGGACTCCACTATGTGCACATCGATTCTCAATGAGTATGGTACGTGTCCGTACTTTTCCTTTGATAGTTCTAGCAATTTGTTAAAGCTGCCTACTATCAGGAATATCGTAGCAGGAACCGCATTATACGACGTTAAATACAGTGCTGAAACTGCAATGAGTGAACATACCCATGGTATTGGCAAGATGGGCAGTAATAATACTTACTGGGGTAAGCACGGCTACACTGGTGCAACGTACCCGGAAAGCTCTACAGCATATCTCTGGCGAAGCACTCAAGATACAGAGACTACTGAAGGACCTGATGCTGACGGTGATATTATTGTTTCTTATGGTATCCACGTAGGCTCTACAGGTAACGGTGAGATTTGCCACAGTACGGGCGTAACCTTTTCTATAAGAGCTTATCACCCCGGTGCTGAAGTGCAAAGCGAAGTGACGGCACTAAGTGCAGACGAGCCGAATACTCTGGCCCTCACAGCCGATGTTGCTACTAATGTGCTCTCGGAAGACGAAACAGTAGTAGCTGACTATGGCTCTGTAGCTGATGAGGCTGGCTGGCTGAGAGAAACCGATGGTCTCCAAGAAGTCTGGGGTAATGTAGAAGCTGGTGATAATGCTACGCTTACTATTAGTTATCCTTTGAGCTTCAATACCGAAATTTTTTATATAGATGTACACAACCAAGACGGCTCGAAGTCTGAAATCACTGTAACTGATTTTTCACTTACTTCTGTAACTCTTAACCTTGGTGCTAACTTTGAGCCTACTGATGTTATAGAATACCGGATTCTCGGCTACTAACAAGGAGGAACTTAACTTATGGCAAGACAACTTTATGGTACTATTGTCTGGGAAGAGAACCCTCTCTATAGTGGCCGTACCCCGATTATAGAAAGACATGCAGAAGAAGTTGAAGAATACACTAATAAGGTCCATGATGAGCTGGAGAACCACAAAGCTGAAAACTCTTATGCCGCTCACAAAGCTGTGACGCTTACAGAGTCTGGCTTTATTACCCCTGAGATTGTACAGGAGATTAACAACCTCCAAACTACACTTAATGACTTAACTTCACGTGTAAACTTGCGTATCCCTGATGGTATCATCGTTCCCTGGAACGGTACACCAAGTGCGCCGCCGACTGGCTGGTACTGGTGTAATGGTACTGGGATTACTCCTGATACAAGAAACAGGTTTATACTTGGTGGCAGTTCATCTACAACGTACCCGCTCCATTCTGAAGTTGATGCTAACGACTGGACCAGTATTTTCGGCACTCTATCTTCGTTAGCAGCGCATACTCATACCTTTTATAATGCGTTTTTCGCTGAGCATAAGAAATACTACGAACCTAGTAGCCTCGTTAACCGTACACCATTTGGGTGGAATACCCTTGGCTCTAACGACTCTGACACGGATAACAGCCTGATGTATTATGCTGGGGACACTTTTAATTACACTGGGTCTGATGTGAGCAGGTCTTCTGTTCTTTCCAGTGGATTACCGCCCTATATTAAGTTTCCCTTTATTATGAAAAACGCTGTTGATACGAGTACAACTTGTAGAGTACAGATACTTTCTGAGTTAGAAAATATCCAAATCTATATCAATGATACTACAACGACTGACCGTACAGTTCCTTGGGGGACCGTTATCTCGGTCCGTATTGTAGCACCGACTGACTACGAAATCACGTCATTTACTGTAAATGGTGTAAACCAGACGCTGCCTTTTAACTACTGTGTAATGGAAGATATTACAATTGTAGCTACAGAGAGACAGAAGATTTGTAACCTAAAAATTAACCAGCCTGCCTACGGCTCAACTACTGCTAATGGTGTTAAAATCACGAGCCAGAATTACCCCTTTGGCACGGCTATGAATATCACAACAACCCCAAACTCCACCTATAAATTTACTAGCTATACTGTGCAGTTTAATGGTTACACGCCGAAAACTTTGAGCCTCGACGAAGTCAATACGTATGGCATTATGACTGCAGCTCTCAGGGCTTATAGTGAAGACCCAGAGTTTATACAAGACTTACGTGACTATGAAGCTGCCAAAGTACCACTCGGACTAGTCCCGGCTGAAGACGAAAACCTCAATAAGCCCGTTGCCGAATCTAGATTTGAGCCTGTTACTGTGGCTTCTCGTATTGGGCAAAAGAAGTCGACCATTACTACAGCATATGTAAATATACGTACTGAAAATGACTATAGAGTGTTTGTGCGTAATGTACTTTACTCAGACTTCTATGGAAGTAGAGATAAAAATGCTCAAGTCACTGTGACGCTGATTTTAGACAACGAGGAACTCGGTTCTAAGACATATGGCTACTTTAACGGTGGAGAAATGGCTGTAGAACTCGTTGATAAAAACCTGCACCTCACAGCGGGTAGTCACCGCTTTGACTTTAAGATAGAAACTGCTGCTACATTGGCTAACCTTGACGTGGCACTAACCGATAGTATAATCACTCTAAAGCCAATCGGCTCACAACAGGAAGGAGTATAAAAGTAAATGAGTGTAACAATTCCGCTTTTAACATACACAGACCAAACAATTACAGACGATACTCCTGTCAGGGCCGTCCATATTTCTGAACCGAGGAGCAACGTCCAACTTTGCCTTACGACGCTCGACAAACACATTGGCCAAAGGGGTAATGCTGTGCATGGTAATGTATCGAGTGACGCTGCTGGTTTTATGACACCTGCGCTGCTTGCTCTTATTGACTCCTATAATACACAGCTTAACGATATTGCAGCGCAGCTTAACGACGATGAAATACCGACGTATGCTATTGCTATCTGGCATGGTGAAGCGAGCCAGGTACCTACAGGGTGGAAGACATGTGACGGTACTGTCGGCACCCCTGACTTACGTAGTCGCATTCCGGTTAACTGGGGTACTAATCATATACTCTCAGCTACTGGTGGTTCGATGTCGAAAGCTATAAATCGCTCATCGCTTCTCGGAGCCCATACCCATACCTTTAGTAACTGTACATTTCTTTGTGGTGGTGCTACTGGGTCGTATTCACGATACACCAAGTATGGCACTGTTTATGGGGACCAATGGTATTGGAACTGGGATAACTGTACAAAGGCAATACTTGAAACGAGCGGCTCTGCGGGCACAGGGAGCTCTTCGAGCTTCGCTGTTACTATACAGCCTCCGTATGTTGCTAAATGGTATATTCAGAAACAGCCAACCGACGATTCCCAAAATATTACTCCGACGTATATGATTAATATTACTCAGCCCGACCATGGCACTATTTCGACTAACGTAGGTGGTCGTGTAACCCGTGGTACTCGACTTATAATCTCGGTTACAGCAGACCCGGGCTACTTAGTTGATAAGATTTATACGAACAGCAATGAGGTGGCTAATGACGTCATTATGTACGTCTATGAAGACATTACGATTTCAGCGACTTTTGTTGAATTCCCATATAATAGCGTCTCCTACACATCCGCAGGTACGTATTCTTGGACTGCTCCTGCTAATATAAACGCTGTTGACGCAACGCTTGCTGGTGCTGGCGGTGGTGGTGGCGGTATGAGCCGCTGCTTACCTGCATCTAACGGTTATGGTGGTACTGGTGACCGAGGAGCTCTCTTTACAGAGCGAGTCGCTGTTATACCTGGACAGACCTATACGCTTGTAGTTGGTGCTGGTGGTCAAGGCGGTGCAGGCCTTATTACTCGTAAAGACCCTGGCCCTGCAGCAGGGAGTGGCTCCGCCGGTGGTAATACTACAGCGTTTGGCCTTACTGCTAGAGGTGGTGGGGGTGGGCAAGGTGCCCCAACGTCTGGCTCTATGGACGTTTCAAACCGTACTGGTGCTAATGGTACGTCGTATGGCAATGGTGGTACCGGTGGTACCGGTGGCGTCAAGGGTACTGGCGCTGTACTGAATGGTAAAACTGGTAACCCAGGCTGGGTTATCATTGAATATGGTGGAACAATACGTTTATGATATATGTATAATATGTGTACATTATAATTCCTGTATAAAATTATAACGAACATTAGAACAACTGTTCGTATTAATTTTCTAAAGTCATTACGCAGTCAAGAAATATTATTACGAACAACTGTTTGGAGGAGATATTCTTTTATAAAATATTTCTATGAGGTGTAATCTATGTTTAATCTAAGAAAGGGTCCCGATGGAGTGCATCGTACTCCATCTAATTTTACCCTTTTTTTACTGAGGCATTGTGAATTCATTCGTATAATCTGCCATACTATTTTTATTGGGGGTGTAGCCCTCTTAGGGCTTATTATGTTCCATGCTTACCACAACATCTCAGCAATGAATGACTGGTACACGGAATTAGCTGCCCATATTGAGGAGTCTACGGAGTATAGCCGTAGAACTATCATCTCGACAAACTACCAGCTAATGCAGAATCATACAAAGTCTCTCAGGGATGCTATTGATGAACGCATTGCTAAAGAGTATGGCAATGATAAAACGAGGCTTTACAATGACCTCACTCAGTATTATGAGACCAATAGCCTTGACAACCCCTTGTTTAAACTATTTGGGGAGGAGGGCTATGGGTATATTAACAAATGGTTCCCACTGCGTGACGATGTGCATGTCATTGTCACCGACAGGTCCCATATTTTATTTGCTTCGTCCCGTAGCGAGACAATGCGGCAAGTAGCCGAAATCTCGCCACTCCTGTTTAATTTCACAGCGGACCAGATGCTTTCAGTGTGTCCAGATACAGGCAAACTGACTGCTATTGACCCCAACGAAATGGCTAAAGACCCACTCAGATTCCAGGACAAATATGTTATAAACGTGGCTTACATCTACGACCACGAAGACATCTTTGGTATCCGTGACGTATATCCTGACGGGTCTTTGACAGGAAATAACAAACTGGCCATAATTTTAGAGTACAAGCCTTTCAATGCCAGGTCTTTGCAAGCTGAGAAGATGCTTACGGAAAACCTGGAGTCCACAAAGGATTACCAGGTTGCCAAGACTCTCAGTGTTGACCTTACCTGGACTGCAGTAGTCCTCTTGGTAATGGTGACAGCATACCTTGTGTACTCAAAGTTACCGTCAGAATACTAAGAGTAGATGCAACAAATTTTTACATAGGATAGGTGGTGAAGGTGGATTTATTAACCGAGCTTTTGTACGAGCTGGTCAGGCAGGACGTCCTTGAAATCAGTTCGGTGCAAAACATTGTCATGAGCCTATTTGGTAGCTGCGCCGGGCTCGTTATTTTCTGTGTACTCTACCAGCTCCGGAAGAGTACGCGGACACCCGAAACGTACTACCCCATGAGTTTCCCTTGGACCGACTTCCTCGCCTGTTTTGCTGTATGTATCTTCATCGCCCCTATCGTTGCAGGCTTTATTGACGCTTTGTACCCCATGCCTAACTCACTGTGGTTCGCTTTTGTCCCGCTTATGCTCAGTGCAAACCTCTACAGGATTCCTAACCTGACTATTGAGCAGGCAGCGAAGTTCATTGCTAACCTCTGGATAAGCATTGTCCGGCGTGATAAGCTCAAGGACGAGGAAATATACATCAGAGAACATCGGCAGAATCCCAAGGTCCCTGCTGATAAATGTGAGATATGTGAAAAGCGGAATAATTGCCTTAACAGGTATAAATCTAGTGAAGAAAAGGAGCTGAACTGCGATGCTGGACAAGATAAGTAAAGGTTTTGACGTACTCGTTAAAATACTGGTTATTATTGCCTGTGTTGCAGCGGTGTACAACTTTTTCTTTAAGGACGATACTGCCCCTGAAATCGTACAGGCCCCGGGTGGCAAGGCTACTGAGGAGTTTGTACAACAGGAAATTAAGGACAAAGACGACGCCAGTCATGTCTACAAAGAGATTGTTATGATTAGGGAAGGTGCTGAGAAACCTCTCTACTCCTTCCCCTCTAATACACCTCAGAAAACTATTGACGCTGCTGTCAAGTCTGACGGTGGTGATAAGGTGATTGCTGAGAATGCGCCCGAAGGTCAAACTGGTACAAATATCTACAGCATTCACACTGACAGTTCCAAGCATGGCATTGGTATCTATGCTGGAGCAAGTACCGACTCTGGACTTGACTCTGTAGCAATGGGCATCCATGTAAGGAACAAGCGCTGGATTTACCAGCTTGGTATGACAAAGGATGGTGGCGTTGACGCCAGAGTAGCTTACGAGCTTATTCAGTGGTAGTTGCGACGCCTAGCCATTTTTATAAACTAAAGATACCCTCCTCCGATGTATGGGGCTCCAAGATGCAAATGTGTCTTAGAGCCTCATATTTTGTTTCTGAGCGTTTTTATGTGGTGAGGTATATACTTATATGCGTTTAGTATTAAAAACGATTCTAGTGGTAAATATGAAGCTCTCAGGGGTATGTTTGGGTGTAAGAAATGATTAACTGAGATAGGGGAGAAGGAGCGTTGTTAATCATTGCTAACCAGAAATACCGAGTAACTCGGTATTTATATTTGAGACGCATGAGATTCACCTCTGAGGTGATTTTATATTAAAGCCATATAAGTATATACCTAGTACTATAAAAACTCCTCAGAGGTTAAATATGAAGCTCTCAGGGGTATGTTTGGGTGTAAGAAATGTACTGATTTTGATGCGGATGAAAATAGGGGAGAGTATATGATGTCACAATGATGTCAATGGAGTCCCAAGGCCTGTACGGGGGATGGTGGTTTAGGGTACAAAAGGTGTAAAAGTAAGGGCAGAGTAGGGACAAGGAAGGAACGAAGAGGCGCGAAGTCCTTATATTATACCTGGATTTTATGTTTACATTTTTGTGATTTTAGGTACTAAAAGTGTAAAGTGTGGTAAGGTTTGTGGGCTGTATATCAGCAAAAAGTGACAGTGGTTACACCTTGTCTACACTTTTAAAAAAAAAGTGTAACCGTGGAAACCCGCATGAATACTGGGGTTACGATGGTTTGTCTACAAAAACTACACTTTTTTTGAATAAGTATGCTTATATACGCGCGTATATATACGACGTTATATGTATGCATACACATTAAATTTTATATCGTAAAATCGTGAATTTCATACGATATACTCGGGTAAAATATACGATTTTCGGGGTCGAGGCCCTTGCGTACACATATAGTATATATATAAAAAAAGTGTAGTATTTGTAGTATATGTATATTAAACTCAGTCCCCATGCGGTTTCTGGCGGTTACACTTTTTTTTAAAAAGTGTAGACAAAGTGTAACCGTTGGCCAAATTTTGCGACAGGCTCGGCATAAACCTTACCACACTTTTAGTTTACCCCGATGGCGTCGGGAAAAAGTGCGAATTCCTGGTTTTTAAAAAGTTACAATTTCACAAATTTGTCACAATTTTTTGTAAATAATAAACAAGTGTTCGTATTAATATTTATTCTCATTATGCATTTTGTATAAATCAGTACTTAAAAAATTAGCACTTATAGTCGATATACTCGACTTTAAAAATTCACTAAACAATTTCTTTTTAATCAAAATATGTAGCTAAAAAAGAAAAAATAAATACAAACAAGGATACAAAACTACTGAGAAAATCCGTACGAACAGTGTTCGTATTAATTATTTCAGAGTCTTATATCCTTGTTAATAAATTTTATACTAAATAGTATATAATTCTATTTATACTTATTTCTTAAATATAGACAATCTACTCCTGCAATCTTCTTTAAATTGAGAAGGAATATTATCAAGTATGCACATCGAATAATGGCTATTGATATCACTAGCTTTTGCCTTAGTATCAATCCATCCTGCTATCTCTGGCCCCCCATTGCCATTAGAGTGTCTTACAATCGGCATATAGCCACAGAGCAGCATTGTTAAGGCATATTCCTTGCGGGTCGCTGCACTAAGACTATTAAACATGCTTCTGCTACGTTTTTCTTTAGCAGTTATATCGTTAAAATATGCCAGTACATAGGCTTCATTTTTAGTAGGACTTTGAGAAGTTGTACACAAATGCACAACCTCCTCTCTCGTAGCAATAGCATACTCTCCGTTGTACTCAGCTAAGAACTGGTCGGCCCAAGCTCTCCACGCACTTTCCCGTTTAATAAGCTCAGATTTATAAGCCTTACATTTGTCAATATAGCTCTCATAGTCATCATCAGATGTACCAATGAGGGCTATTTTGTGTACGTCATAAGTATCAATTTTGTACTTACGTGCCTCCTTGATAAGCTGAGCATTACTTTTATTTGCATGAGTACCCCAGAAATACTTTAAGTACCCTAGAAGTACCCGTAGAGGTGTATTGCAGAGGACGTTTGATGCGGACCTTGGTTTACCTTTTATATCAGGGGTACTATTATCTTTACCCCAACCAATATAATTACCAATGAAGACCCCAGTGCGAGCCCAGAGTTTTAAAAGCACGTCAGTAGGAGTAAGGTTACGTTTATTACCAACTAACTTTTCAGCCTCTACTCTATCAGCTGGTAGCATCAATTTCTTCTTTTTACCAGGAAGTACACAAGAGTTATGACTGGGAGCAATTTTGCTACAACCACAGACATACTTTTTGTACATCCCATGAGCATCCTTATATAAGTTATTAAACTTGTTTACGCTACAGCCGTCTAATACCATATCAGCAAATGGTTTATAAACATTTCTGTAGTTAACAGACGCTGGACTAGCACACTGTGCTGCCCAAAGATGAGCATAGGTCCACAAAGATTGCCAATCGTACTCATTCCAATTGCAGACATTTGTTAGGTGCAGTATAAAGTCATTGAGCCTTGTCATGTCTCCGCCCATAATGCCGGTACAAATAGCGCCAAACTTAGTAGCACCCCACATCTGTCTTGTATTGTAGGCTGTATTAACAATACGAGTACGAAGCTCACCACTAGGAACTTCATATTCTTCTAGCTTGTACCCATCAATACCTGCAAAGACACCGAAGATGTCTTCAGGGTCATCCTTTTCTCCATCAACCCACAAGGTATCTGCCAGGATATCTGCACCGTCTCTGGAATTTGCATGTACGCTGTTACAGAGATTAGCCATAAATGATCCAGCTTGGAACTTAGCCATCATTGGTTTAACGTACTGGTTTACAGATTTCTCCATATCTTTTAAATATCTATTTTCTAGATATTTAAAGTCTATGCCTTCACTATCTTTAGCAAAGTCTAGAAGCAGTTGTACATCACCAGTGGGTTTCCTATTTGCAAAGTTTTGTAACAGTTCACCAGTATAGGCTATGAGCTCCTTGCCCTGCGGAGAGTTTTCCAAGATGTCCCAAAGGTCCCAATAAATATCTGTAAATTCCGGATTCCCCAGGCTTAAATGTTGAATTGGCCTCAGAAGTATACTCGTAATCCCAGGTAAGAGCGCTGTACCTCTTACAGTAGTACCAAGAATCATGGTACTAAGCAGGATGCTTAAACTACTATAAATGTTCCAATGGGTAGTACTTGCAGATTGATTGGCCCCCAAATAAAGTGCCTTGATATTTCCGTAAGAATGCATCCAGGGGTAGTCCAAACACTCTTTACCCAATAAACCGTTTGCAGTGTAAAGCCAGTTTGGCCAGTTTACACTCTCTTCAGAGCTAAGACATTTCATAGTTTTAATAGGAGAAGCCAGAAACTCCTTGATAAGCATAGGAGAAATCATAGCTCCAGCAGCGATACCGCTAATAATTTGTTCTAGTTTACGCTGTCGGTATAGACGCCCCGGCATTCTGTAATGTGGTTTTTCACATACTTCACGAATATTAAGCTCAGGACAACTTAGTGCTTTATACATAACATTAAGCCTAAGGAGATATGGAATGAGCGCTCCAATAGTGTTTGCACTGTAAATTCTTGTGGTATTAACAAGCTTAGCAAGCGCATCTTCCCCAGGTGCCCATTTAATAGCCTTGATAATCTCTGGGGCCAGAGCCGGACACAGTTTTATTGCATTAAACACAGCAACTACTTCTTCCGTTTCCATAGTAAGCCTAGTCGTAACATTAGTATTAAGGCCGGTGCTTGAGTATGGACCTGGTTCACCAATAGCAAGTGGCGCAGCCATATTATAGCATAAGGCTAGTGCATCTGGACAGAGTACACCAGGCTCTGTAAATTTAGCCATAGACATACAGCTGGTAGTCGCATGAGCTAGGTCTCTGTTATTTACGTCTATAGTATTTTGGGGGTCTCTAAAAAAGGCTAATGAAGTTGACCTGTTATGCATAGCATATAAGGTATTTGCAAGGTTACCGAAAGGTTCAATAGCACAAACCGCAGATAACCCAAATAGTCTTAAAAACCCTGGGTTTAAAATAGCATAGTCACTTGCAATACCACCCAAGTGCTGTACGCTACTTGAAAATGGTGTACCTTCTTTACCACATCCAATGCGATATAACAGATAATCGGTAAGTACTGTTACTGCAGCTTTAAGCCCTTTTTCACCATCACCACAAAGTAGTCGTAAAAGACAGGCTAATTGAGGTACAACCCCGGGCAAAAGTATCAGCTCAGAGGCAAGGAGATTCATTGCCACTTCCCTGGGTAACTTTGTGTATTTACGGATGTACCTATTTCCAAGGTCTTGGTTTAAAGTTTCTTTTATTATCCGATATACTGGACTAAAGATAGCCAGCTCATCACGTTCAGCTAGGTCTCCAAGCCTAAGCCCTGGAATAGTTGCAATAATATCAGGAGCTGTTTCTACGTGGCCAGAACGCGACCCCACAGTATAATAGCTATCAGAATCGCGACGATGTGTATCTCTTCTTTTTTTGTTTAGTTCAAGTTCAGCCATAGTTGTAGCATGAGGCATTGTGTAACCAGGCTTAATCGTTTTCTTAATTTGGTTACCATTTTCTAGCATATCTTTCCTGGCTTTTTGTATCATTGCTTTTTTGACTTCTTCGGGTATTTGTAATCCCGGTGTAATTTGTTTAAGGTATACTGTAGGACGAAGCAATTCTACTCCTGCCCTGTTTGAAAATATATCCATACACACATCCTCCTTTCTTAATTTGTACTAGTTTGCATCAATAGCCAGGTCTGGCCAATAAACGACGAATCCAAGTTAGACTGAGGGTTTAGTGGTAATACCGGTTCTGCCCAAGTCCAGCTCTGAATAGCATCCTCTTCAGTGTATACTCGGCGTTGTATGAGTGGTGCAATGCCTATACTTAACAGGCTTTCATTGCAATCTTTGGGGTTTGCTATTACATGTTTATACATATCACATGCACAGTTATTACAAAGATGAGGGTAACCATATTTGCCAAAACCCGGGGACTCAAGGCTACTACGCCGAACCCCACAGCAGTCACAAACCTCACCTTCGACATAATCGTAGTGCTGTTTAAACTCTTTAGTTAAGCGCCTAACGCCTTGTGGCAACATCTTTTCATAACATATGTTATAGACTATCTTGCGGACTTGAGGGTTGGAGGTAGAACTACCAATGTTATTCCATGAGGTCCAAGAATATGATACTCGGCCTAATTGAGGCTCTAGATAGTCACCATAATTTATGTTTGTAGGCTTTGCTATATCTATAAGCCTAAGTACACCGTTGATACCGTCTTCACGTCTACGCCGCCTGGCTTTTACCTCATCCATGTCTGGCCTTAGATAGTCACATCCTGTAATATCAATCATTAGAGTCTACCTCTTTCCTCATTATTTTTTATTAGTTTTTCCAGAGTAAAATTCGTCCATTTTGATATTAGCAATACGCTGTACTCTATCAAGAGGGCTTTCTTCAGGCAAAAGCTTATTCACCTGGTCTACAAAGTTATTCATGGCTTTGACAGGGAGTTTCTGAACCCCATAGTCGCGGGTCAAAGATTCTAAAGTCAAGTCGCAGTATTCATCAATCCAGTCGTCAATGAAATAGAGTCTTTCATACGCGTCACCAATAAGAGCTTTTTCTTCTTCAGAGTGAGGGTAGATGACGCCAAAGAGAATCGGGTCTTTTTCTATTTCACGGCGTTTTTCTTCGTCCTCGTTTCTCATGGCATGGTCATCTGTATAATCCGTGCAAAGGATAAAGAAGTCATCAAAGATGTCTTTATATTTAAGCATTTCTGCAATGACAGGCCCTGGGATAACCCTTTGGAACTTAGCAAGCGTTGATAAAAGAAGGTTCTTAGCACCTTCTTCATCAATTTCTCTTGCTGCCCAAACTAAGTCTTTACGGTTAATAGCGTATTGGCCACCACGTTCTACGAAAAGCGCTTCAGCCTCGAGCACCCGTGTCATAAAATTAATCTTAATAAGAGCATCAGTCTGTCCTGTAACACGGAACCAGTCTGCTAAAGTCTGGGCTGTAGACTTAGCTTTATCAATATCTTCCTTAGTGAGCTTTGTACAGCTCTTCTTAATCTTCTCAAAATAGTCGCCTATTGTGAGCATTATAGCGGTCGCGGTAGGGCCGGGCTTAAGTTTATTTGTACTTTCAATAGCTTCTTTATACGTGAATTTTTCCGTCATATAACTAACCTCCTCTAATTAATATCGTTAGGGTCTATAAAAATTGCAATGTTAAGCCAGAGTTTACTGCAGATAACTGCAGTAGCTCCAGCTAAAATAGTTGTAACTAGTGCTGACATATAATCTAGCCCTCTCTATATAATAAGTCTAATACTAAGCGGTCGTTACTGGAAGCGTCTATACTCGCATAAATAGCAGTGAGAGCTCTGAGTATAGCTTGATAAGCTTCCATAGGAAGCCATCTTAGTACATTGTTAATAAGATTAATTCTGGTTGTTACATAGTTTAAAAGTGGCACCGACGTAGTAGAAAGCATAGTAACTGAATTTTCTTTATTATGGATATTCCAGCGTTTTACCAGATTCGTTTCCTTTAGTCCTGGTACATTAACAGGAATATTGAACGTAGTTAAAACTAAATCAGAAATATTCTGCGTAATAACATTACCTAAAGACCAGCTACGTGAACTTCCGATAGCCACGCCCCAATCTGAAGCCCAAGTTGGTACTCCCTTAGCATAAGCTACGAGTGGGTCTTGTCCTTTTACAAGATAATCAAAGATGCTAAAGATAAGCTCATCATCTTTTTGGTTACCTAGAACTTCTTTTCCCACCTGTAAAAGCTCAGACGCTATTGACTTATCTAAGATATACTGGCATATTCCCGGTATACAGGTTAGTTCGAGACTAAGATATACTGCGCGTGTAAGTGCTTTTACAAACGCATCCTTACCTACAAGTTCGAGCATTTCCAGTACTTGCCACGGCACCGTACTATCTATTATAAGCTTCATATACAGATTTCCATCAGGTTTTAATGCTTGTACTGTATAAATTCTAAATTCTAAGAATAAATAAAGAAAATATAGTTCTACAAGTTGCTCCAAAGGGGGATTTAGAAGTTCATAGAATACATCTGGGGAAACGTCTTCAAACGGGGAGTCGTTCCTTACTATGGCAAGACCTGTCTCTTGAGCAACACAGACATCGGTTTCTTCTCCTGGTATACCAGTTGTTATTTCTACGTCTTCTCTTAATTTAGCTGCGAGTTTTAGTAGATAATACATATCTACATGCATAACTCGGTGTAGACCAAAGAAAGCCTGCGGCGTTATTGGTACCACTTTACCTTGTGCTTTAACAGTAGCAGGGGTAGGAAACTCATCAATAGTCCTTGCCCCTACATAATCTGCTAAAGGTTTGACTTGGGAGACGAGCGGTACAAGCTCACCTATCTCCCAGTCTCCACCATAAGTTGGCATCCAGATTGGTGTATCACTCAAATCTAAATGCCAATCGTTACTTACCTCCGGTACTTGATAAAAGCCGGGAGTTGACCAACATCCCAGCTTTTGGTACCGTAAAGATGGCTCGGGCATATTTGGACTATGTAAAAACTTTTTATATACTTCGTCAGAAATAACCCGCATTTAACCATCTCCTTTATTCTTCGTCTGGATTTTCACATCCGTATTCTAACAGATAATCTACTGTTAGAGGCTCCGCTTTAAACGTATTAGTTGCTACGTTAAATTCTACACCAGCAGTAGTAAGCGGAGTGGATACTTCAATATACGGATAAAGCCCATTTACGATTTGCATAAAATAATTTACTACAAGTTGGGCTGCAGTTTTATTAGTCTGAATGTTTTGTACATTTTGTACTGCACGTTCGGCGCAGCTGAGTGCATCTTCTTCTGCATCAATTCTGGGGTCTATAAGAAGCGGGAATTTCTTATATGGCAGCGGCACAGAACAGAAAGTCGAAAGCAACCCTCTCTGGCTATTAATAGAAGAATACCTTAAATCTGGCTTACATGCTCCATGGATGCACCAGTCAGGAGTAAACGGTAAATTGGGTTCTTCAGCAGCAAGTAATTGGTTGACACTACTTAAGAATTCAGATTGTTCCTCTAATTCTTCACTATTTAACAGTGTCCAAGGGATATAAAAAGGCTGCGCATCGTAACTAAGTACTTCAGAAAATCCCTGTAAATACCAGCCTTGATATTGTCTAAATATTTTACCAAAAGATTCAATAGCGTCAGGCAAAGATACACGCACGTTATAATCTTTGCTCAACTCTTTATAGAGATGGTTACCTTTATGTTCCAGACTATCAGTGTATTTATGCACTGGGATAAATTTACCCTTTTCAATGCCAGGATACAGATGAGGTAATTCAATATAATCGCCATCTACGTTGATTGCCCTACCCCAGTAAACCTGGCCCGTGTATTTACCATTACCAGAAGAAATAAGGTAAATTTCACGGTTGTTAAGGATAGTCGGTTCGCCAGTTGGATTTACTTTACTAAAGTCATCACTGCTTTGGCCTCCGATTGCCATAGCTGCACCGTTCATAAGATACTTCCCTCTACCTATGGTTGAAATGTATTGGTTAGCCTTTTGTAGTGTAGTAGCAGCGTCGTCATATTTTACAATATTCAGATTTCTACGTTTATCCCTGATTCCAGCCAGGTCTTTAATTACGTTATTAATTATCTGGCGCGGAGTAGTTCTGTCTACGCAATCAATGATAATAGTTGTGAGATTGCCACGGCTAAAGATATTTGTAGTATCAAGACTGATATTACCCGAACCCGACATAGAAACCATGTCATGCCAATTATTTATATACCGGTCGGTATCCCCGTTTTCATTAGCAAGCGTAAATCTCAGTACACCATCTGGAGAACCACAGGTACGAATAATGTGTCTAAGCTGCTCTTCAGATGTAATATACGTAGGAACAGCATGAATATTATCTTTCTTACAGCCAAAGATTTCGCCATACGTATCAACAAGTACTTTCGCTTTGTTCTGACCAATATCATCTTCGGTACAAAGCTGACGCCCTAAGTTCTTGGGTTCAAAGTTGTCACCATCAACCAGAGTATAAAGAATTCTGGCTTGCAGATAATAAGGCAGCGAGCCGAGGAATCTGAGTATTTCAGCTGCTACATATCCGCCAGTACCGCCAGCACCGATTTGAACGATGCTGAGGGTTTTAGAAGTACAAAGCAAAGTATTTTGGATGCGGCCAGGCATAGTTCTCAGCGCTTCCACATTTTCTTTAATATTTGCAAGAATTGTATTTGGACGGATGTCTATTGGAAATAGATTCATTTGTTATCCTCCTTTTGAGCTTTAACCCAATCATTAAATGCATACACAATGTTGTTACTTTTAGCTACATATTCAGGCAGCTCGTTAGTCAAAGTTTCGCGAATAGCGACACGGCCGTCTTCCGGGGCAAGCAATATTTCGTAGATTTTAAGCGCTGCATTAGCAGTGAGTTCAAATCCTGCGGCGATAGCAGAAGCCATATCAGTAGAAAGTTCAAGTAAGCTTACACCGATAGTATCCGCGAGTAAAGATTTTTCAAAAGGCGTAATTATTTCCCAGAAGATGCTCAGTTTAAATTTGTTTAAAATGCGTGTGTCAGGACTGCCTTCAGAATGCCCAGTGGCTTTAATCACAGCATTGGTAATATTATTAGTAGCATTGAGACGCGCAGAAGTCTGCATTGCTACAGCATTACGGATAGCTTCTTCATTGATATTATGTAAAGAAGTATTGCTGTTATTATTATAGCGACTACCAACAGTAAACGGCCTGTTAACGTCGCCCAGAAAGGAAGGCTCCTCATTAAGGTCATTAGTACCGGTCATATAAGAAGCGGAGCGAGTGCCAAGACCAGACTGGATGTCATCCTGAAGCTCAGCATCACTATAAAGTTCCTCCATTTCTTTAACATATTGTTTTGTTTCACGGTCTACAAGTTCTTCATGAGAAGCTGTGAGTACATCAATAGCCCGCCATGCACTGTCAATCCAAACAAAGCCTTCCGCAATATAAGCGCCGACACCCGGGTCCATGGCAGATGCTTTCCAAAGATAGCTATTTGCATAGCTATCACTTACAGCAGTAACGATATCTGCAAATTTTTCAGTAGTTTTGGAGCGTTTAAACTTGTCCGGGGTCTTTGCTACCGTTTCACAAAGAGCTTTTACTTTATCTTTAAAATTGCTATTAGACTTAGCCCCATAGAGACCACGATAAGCACTATAACTGCCGCCATAAAAAGCATCATAGTCCCCATAATTATAGCCATAGGATTTGTAGTAACTGCCGCGATAACTGGCAGAATAAGTCCTTACACAACTATCTATAATCGGGTTACCTTCAGTGAAGTTTTCAGCTTTGAAAATTTCGCGTTCTTCATCTTCGGTCATGTCAAAGAGTTCACACGCGCGGAAGTTCACATAAATGCCGTTGTATTTTGCACGTAAGAGATAACTACCATTGGTGGAGCCCAGAGTACCAATAACCATGTAGAAGCCTACTTCTTTTTCGTTTTTATTATCCGTGCCACTCCAGAATGCCCCCATAGTGTTATGGGAGTGAAGTTCAAGCACCAAGGTACTCTCAGCTCTGTTATCAAGCATACCCTGGTCGTCAGCATATTTTACTGTAGCACCAGATACATCCTGCCCAGGATAGTAAACGAAATAGGTACCATCATCTTTTCGATAGATTTGAGCCGCAGCTTCATCACGAGTTTTCTTGCAAACGCGATGGAATGAGCCAATGATTTCCACAAGTAAGTCTTTAGGAATTTTATTATTAATTTCAAATTCCAGGGTACGTTTGTGTTCATCAAGCAGTGGGCACACTTTGGATTGGTCAATAGCAACAATTTTGTTACCATTGATTTCACGTAAATGTGCTACCATCCAACCATTTTTAGCAGGGAAATAGTTATCCTCTTTAATGGTGTCTGCTTTTTCATCAAATGCTTTCTTGAATGCATCATAACTTTCAAAAAGTGCACAATGTTCCCACTTAGCTTTCTCCAGATATTTAGCTACAAGTTCTGCACGTTTAGCAGCTTTTGCTTTTTCTTCAGCTGTCTGCACAGGTTCTTTCTTTTTATTCCACCAGTTAGTACCCCAAGAATAAGCGGTAGAATCCTCTACTGAAGTTTCATAATGAATTCCAAGGTCATGCGTCACGTCCGATACGCTAACTGTAACCCCGCTCTTTTTATCTTCAACCTGAGCTCTTGTACGAGTTTCAGCAGGAGGTGCCGTTACTCCAAGTGTTGTATTTTTTACTTCTTTATTTTCTTTAGCCATAATGTATTTCTCCTTCCTATTATTTACCAAAGTTTACGCCAGTGAGACCTTCAATAAAAGACCTATAACTGTTTTTATATGTCCAATATTGCTGAGGGATAAAGCCAGGGCTGCGGGAAGCACGGATTAAAAATTCATAACTTCCGTCACCCTCAATTTTAAGCTCCTCTGGTACAGAGTCCCGTTGGGAAGTTTTAACATTAGCTTTCCAGTTACTTTCCAGGTCCCCATTGTTTACACCATTATAAATACAAGAGGTAATACCAGTAATATTATTAATATCGTAGTCTCTTTGTATAGTACCAATACAAACAGAATCGGTATTATACATATTGCAGAACGGCCAGCTATAGAGTTGCATTTTGTCAAGTGGCTCCATATCGTTTTTTACGGCAAAGCACCAAATGTTTTCAAAGTGGTACTCTTTAGTACCTTTACTTTGATTTGCACTTACAATAAATTTAGCAATAATACAAGCCGCAGGATATCTAATTTCAAACTGCCGAATAGACCGGCCCGCGGTGTCATCAATAAAAGAGTCAGATGTAAGCCCTAATTTACGTGCCAATCCATCTGGCGCATCCTTCCAGTCAAACATCATAACACCTTTAAAACTCGGGATTATAAAGGTGAAATATGCGTCGGACTTGTTTTCTACAATATGTCTACAGTTAGGCGGGATAATAACTGATTGTATTTTAGATTTATTAGCTAAGAGCTGAGTTAACTCGGTCAAGCTAATACGCTTATTATTAAGCTCATCAAATTGACAAGACTCATTAGAGTCATTTGGAGTCCAACCAATGCCATCTTTAATAACTACTGTAGAATCACTGTATACTTCTAATTGACATACTTTAGTTGCCATTATATCACTCCTCCGTTACGGGCCTCATGATAACACGATGACCCCTAATCATTACAACCTGCTCTTCACGAACTAGCAGCGGTTCAGCTCCTACTATTTCTTGAGGTACATTAGTTGCCGGTTCGTCAGCATCGTCGTCAATATCGTCATCATCGTCATCGTCATCGTCATCATAGTCTTCCCAATCATCATCTGGCTGACGTGCAATATGAATAACACCTTCATTTGGTGGCGTAGGCGGCGCAGTCGGACCATTCTCCTGCTCCCAAATAGTTACAGTACGACCTGCAATTACACGTGTACGACGAACGAGACGATTACCATTTTCATCAATACGAACATTTGTTTGTTCATTCGTAGCTTCAGCTGTTCCAGAAGGAGTTGAGGCTTCAGGAGTCATAGCAGCTACTGCGTTTGCCTGATTTTGAGTTGTAGCATTTTGTGCCCTCTGGATAGCTTCCAAGTCTACTAAATTCGATGCAATGAGGTCATCAGGACTATGTATGCCATTTGTTACAGATTGGATAAGTTCTTGGCTACGGGAAGCAATATGTTCAGCGAGTGCATTATCGTTTGCGCTCATACTTTGGGTGATTGCAACCACGTCAGAGTCATTCAGGCAGATAACGTCTTTAACTTCCCCAGTCTGTGTTTTTATAGATAATTTCGTAATTTCAGGATTAGCTAACGCTAACCTCTGAGGAGCTGATACATCGACAACAGACACAGTTGGCTGGTCAGATGTACTGTCATTAAGATTTACTTTCAGTATTTCACCTTGCTCAGTTACTACAACAGATTTTTGCAGTAAGTTTTCAAGGAGTTCAAGTGTTGTATGCATAAACATATCTCCTTCCATAGGTGTTTTTAGTAAGTTATTAATATAGGTGCTAAGGGGCATCTTTGTAGCCTTTAAGATAGCTTTAGCAGCTTCAATGAGGCCATCGAGGCTTGCTTTAAACTGTACAATGTCCTCCAGCCGGAGTTCTTCTTGCGGAAGATTATCAAGGTGTAAGCTTAAAACTACAACGCCGGGTTTAACACCTGTTTCAACTTCTTTAGCATCCGTAATTGTGTACAACTTAGAAAGCAGTGTTTCTCCATTATTTTGGACAAACCTGATATATTCCATTTTAAGAATATTCCAGAATGTTGGGTTCAGAGTTGCCAAGAGTACCAGTACTCTCTTTGCCTGCTCCCTATAAATCCTGCTGGATTTAGACAGGATATAAGGACGCTCGGTAGGCCCATAGTTACGCACTGCCATTGCTGGGATAACATCTACAGCATTAAAAGTGTGATAAATATAGAGAAATAATCTCAAATATTCCCAGATAGTGGGCGGGATAGAAATAACAATACTGTACACTGGACCGTTATCACGTCCATTTCGGGATGCGCTCCATTCTGCGATACTGCGGGATTGCACTGCATCCATATCCCTATAAACGCTACCAGGGATACTACCGCGCACAGACGTAGTAAATATTTGGTTAGTAAGCCAGAGGTCTACAATTTTTAAGCCAGAGTTACCCGTTGTTAATAAATACATCAGAGAATCTATAGTAATTGGAGCATTTTTGCTCTGCCCATTCTTATAAATCCACTGTGCTATGTTCCAACGTGATTTGAGGGCGTCCAAGGTGTGTTGGCCTTCTACCATAACTTGAGGATTACCAGAAGCTAGTTTATTTGTTGCACACTCTAAAATAGCTGTCCACAGGCTAGTTACAAGTGCATTAGCTTCACTGTTCATTAAATCAGCCTCCTCCTTTTTGCAGTAATAACGGTGCTACAGCCAGTGATTGCATCTGCTAAATCCAGGAGCGCACGGCTAGCACTGTTTCTTGAATTACGGGATTCGTTAGTACGTCTTCCGATGTTTACAAGCAAGCGCTCCAAGTCTACAGGGTACGAGACGTTTAAGATATCGCCAACTGTTTCACAGTTATCAAACCGCTCCATAAACAGTTTTTTAATTTCGTCAATGGTCAGAATCCCGTCTGCCATATTTAATATATCAAACAAATCCAAAGTACCCTGTTCTTGTGCTACTATGTTTGCCATAGCTATCCTCCTTTCTGAATAAAAATTAACTAATTAAAAACAAAATTTTAAAATTAAATAGGCCGTAAGTAAGCTAGATGTTACTCTAACCTACTCACGGCCTATTAGTTTGGGACAGACATTTAGGGGGAAATATAAAGCTTTACCTTTAGTTTTGTTGTATTTACATGTTTGGTCTTCTGATTTTGTAAGTCGATACCCACATCAGTACCAGAGCCTATCGGCTATTTGCAGAGCTTATTGTCACTTCGGCTCAGCCTTTGGACTGTGCACGAGGTACAACAGTTGCTTTGCGATACTGAGAACCGTCAGTGTCGGTAACTACAGTCCAAGCGAGACGAGCGTCTGCCGGAACAGAAGGATACTGTTCATGTACAATTTCCAGGATACCTTCATCGTCGATTTCATTGCCCGGTTCAAACGCCATATAGTTTGCTACGCCCTGGATATAAATTCTTCTTTCTAAATCATTCCACATAATTAATTCCTCCAATGTTTCTTGTAAATTTGATAGCTATGTAACCCTGCTCTTTAATTACTTTTTTCTGAAACGAATAGTAACTCCGTTCATAATACAAGTAATCGCCTTCTGGCTCGGTACTTGAAGCAGGCAGTGTGACATCAGCCGCTATCTCAAGCTCAATGTCACCCTGTGGGTCTTGAGTAAGAAGAAGACCACCTTTGTTAGTTCGTTCAAATCTAAAAGTTTTAATTGAGTTAAAAGGATTCAGATAAATAGCAAAATTTTTAGATACGTATTCGTCTGTCCCAATTTTAATACGTTTTTGACAGCCTTTGCTATTTTTGATTCCTAATCTCAAAAACTTTTGTTTGTACTGAAACTGACTCAAAGGTACAGTTGTCATCTTTGTTCTCCTTTCTTCTCAAGTTTTAAACTTTTCGTAAAAAAGAAATTACGAAAAGCCGTAGTAGACTATTAAGTAATACTCCACTACAATATACTTATACCATGACTTTCTGAATTTATTATATCATACGCTGGTCCTTCTTGCAAGAGCTACGGTATAATATTACTTAGAAAATTCAGGAATAGGAGGGTGTCAGTTAATGACAACTCATTCTCAAAGTAATAAAGCGAAAGGGTACGTATTAACGTATAACCCTCAAACGAATAAAAATGAATTCTTAAAGTATACAGAGCGCAGTGTGCACACTAAGCATGGTAAGATGTATTACGTAGAAACTAGTAGTGGTTATAATATCAAAGTTACGGACGACCACTCTCTAGCCACTGTAGGGACGGACTCTTTTTTTAGTCCCTTACCCCCACAGGATTCGCTCCACAAATTTGTACCAATTGCATACCAGATTTCGTATCCAATAGATAAAGAAGAATCTAGTAGAGCAATTGAAGAGATGACAAAAGATATCATCAAGGAAAGCGGCGGATGTTTTAAAGAGTACATGCTTGAACTTGAGTTACCTTTTGTAGCATCAATTGTGCTCATTCTTTTTACTAATTCCAACACAGAAAAGTTAGAATACACCTGTAAATCTCAAGAAGAACTAGACTTGGCTAAATTAATCTTAGCGCGTATAGGGTTAATACCAGAGTTTAAAGGCTTTACTATCAGCGTAGACCCCAAGCGTGAGCCCTTAGTTCCCGAAGATGGAAAGCTTATATCGCGGAGCGAGGCTGAAAAGTTAAACCCTGCTAACCCATATCTTAATTTGCCTTTTACGTGGGATGAAATTGTAGAGGTTACAGAAATCCCAAGGGAAGATGTAACGTATGACTTTACTGTACCTGAGTTTCCGCTATTTATAGCTAATGGTATTCTTGTGTATGATACAATGCAGCTCCATGTTCCTGCAACTGAAGAAGCGCGTGTCGAGGCTCTTGACAAGATGCTTCCGAGCAAGAACTTGTTTTCACCTCGTACTATGGGGCCGATGATGCTTCCCCAACAGGAATCTGTATTTGGTATTTTCCGGGCAAGCCAACCTGTGAAGACTTTTACAAAGGACACTAAGTTTACAACTGTTATGGACCCTGATAAACTGTACCAAGACGTACGTATGGACATGATTAAACCAAACGCTCCTGTTATTTATAAGGGTCATAAAACTACTGCTGGTCTTGTCCTTGTAAATGAGTTACTCCCTGTTATGATGCGTAAATACGACCAGGTTTGGGACAAGTCAGTCATGACAAGAACGCTGAGCCAAATTGGTAAACAGAATGCTCCTGAATACACGAAGATTGCTGACGGTCTTAAAGATTTAGGAGCCCTGTTTGCATATAAACTCGGTGTATCTTATAAAGCAACTGACTTTGATTTAGACGGGCTTAAAAAGAAACGCGACGTTTATTTTAAGAAAGTCGACAAAGAGCTTGCAGCTATAGACAAAAAGAATTTACCCGCACATCAGGCAGAGGAAGAAAAGAATAAGGTATTACGCCGTGCTCAAGCTTTCGCACAGAAACTAACAGACGAAGCTACCGATAATACCTTTCAGCAATGGGCATACACTGGTTCTAAGGGTTCTAAAAGCCAAGTCATGCAGATTATTACGTCGCCTACCGTTGTAGCTGACCCAAAAAACCGTATGATTCCGCTTCTGATTCACAAGTCATATACTGAAGGTTTAAGCCCTTCAGACTACTGGATTAGTAGCTATGGTACCCGTAAGGGTACAGTTGGCGCTAAACTTTCTGTAGCCCCTGCAGGTGCGCTCTCTAAAGAGCTCATCGGCAACGTACTTGATGTAGTAGTATCTATGCGCGACTGCGGTACTAAACGTGGTGTAACAAGAGATATCGAAGATGCCCAGAATATTATTAACCGTGTAGAAGTTGGTACAAACAAGTTTATCGACGCTAACTACTACGAGATGCTAAAGAAACGTGGGGTTAAACAGGTTATAGTACGCAGCCCGGCTACTTGTGGGGCAAGAGACGGCGTTTGCCAGTATTGTTATGGATACAACGAGAAACTCAAGTTCCCTGACATTGGTGAAAACGTAGGTGTTGTAAGTGCTCATGCATTAGCTGAACCGTTTATTCAGTTAGGCCTTTCTGCTAAGCATACTGCAGGTACCGCATCTGGCGATACTATTGGCCTTAATACCATCAAATCTTTCCTCAACATGAGTACAAAGTTTAGCGGTGCTGCTGTAATTTCTGAAGTTACAGGCACTGTTACTAAAGTAGAAAAAGCTCCTGCTGGCGGTACTAATGTTTACATAGGGAAGAAAAAGTACTATATTCCTCCTACAAGGACCCTCAAAGTTAAATTGGGTGACCATATTTCTGCTGGTACTCCGTTAACAGACGGTATCCTCAACATGAGTAAAATTGTACCCTATAAAGGTATTGACCAAGGTCGCTCCCAGTTTGTTAACAGTATGTCCAAGTTGTATGAAGGTGCAGGTGTAGACGCACTGAAGAAGAACTTTGAAGTTGTGTCCCGTGGTCTTATCAACTATGTGCAGATTACAGACCCTGGCGATTTTGACGACCTTATTGAGGGTGACGTAGTAGACTACAATCAGCTTATGGCTGACATCCGTAAGAATCCAACAAAGAAAAAGCCGATGTTTATACCATTCCAGAAAGGTACGAACAAGGCTCCGACATATAAAAAAGACTGGTTGGCTAACTTTGGCTTTAAGTACCTCAAGGGTGAACTTATTGAAAATGCAGCAACTCATGCTACCAGTCCGTTACATTCTTATCATCCGATTCCGTCTTATGCTCGTGGCGTAGGCTTTGGTAGAGGTAAAGACGGTCGTTACTAAGGAGTTGAATTAAATTGGTTAACCCTGATACTTTATTGGCTGGGAAAGGGGAACTGAAGACTGTACTAACGTCTATCGCTAGACAAAACCAAGGTCTTCTTAAAGCAGTAGGCATTGGGACTGCTTTGGCGGTAGCAGCGAGTCTCCTTATCCCTGACCATGCTGTAATGTCTAAACAGGAATTAGACGATAATACTGAACTTTCTAGCGCAGAGCTTATGATGCGTAAATCTGCTGTACCCCTTATTGTGGGTTCACTTCTTAATGCACCGAGGAATTTGGTATCTGTAGCCCGTCTCTTGAAAGCCCCGGGTGTTGAAACTAAAGTCAGGGCCACTGCAAGAGCTATGGCTTCTGTGCCTGGTTGGTATGCAGCTTTCCGTGTCATCCAGAAACGTATTGAGAATGAAGAAGGCACTCTGAATCCCCGTGCTATCTTTGACAATCCTACTCATAAGAAAGTAGTAGGCGCTATTGGTGCAGCGGGTATCCTTATGCCTTCTGCTACTGAAACCTTTATGGACCTTGTAAGAGAGCACGGATTACCTGGAAGAAGCTAAGCCCAGGTATAATATATGACACAGAGAAATAATGCCTTAAATGGAGGGTTTCTTATATGAGTGACAACATGTGGTATCAGTTGCCTCCTGATATGACCACTTGGAATACAGCAGTAATCGGTAATATAGCACGTAAACTCCCTGAGATTACTAACTATATCAGTGCTGTTACCTGGTCCCGCCTTGACCCTGCAACGGGAGACGCGGATGGTCTTATTGAACTTTTGGGTGGCACATGTGCAGCACCGGTTACTATCAGGGCTAATAAAATGGCTCCGATTGACATTTTAGTAACAAGTGCTAACGGTGATACTAAGTTTTATCCGTTGTCTCCTGCATTTTTACAGAAGATTTATGCGGATAATGTACTTGGTAAACCAGTAAGTAACCTTACTGACAGGGACGAAGATTACATTGGTCCTTCTCAGAGGGTACGTAATATTAAAACAGTTGATGCTGTTAAATACGCAAGTAAAGAGGCCGTTGAACATATTTATAACGAAATGACTAAGAGTGCAAGCGTTGTAGACTGGATGTTCACTAATATGCCGGAAGTAATGCTTGCAATTCACGAAAAGGCAACAGCCCCGGAAGAAGTAGAGAAAACTGCAGCACCGGAGATGCCCGACCTTTTAGTAGCATGGAAGGACCATGATACTTATAAATGTAATGGTGAAGTTATTACGGCTGACGTAGTAAACGAACTGTTTAAATTTGCAAATGCAACCGAAGAAGAACGCATTAACTTTATGAACGGGGTTCCATTCGTAAGGGATAATCGCGAAAAGATTGCTAAACTCGTTATTCCCCGTCAGGAAGATTATATAGCTTCTGAAGTAGTAGACGCTATGACAGGGGAAGGTTCTGGTAGAATAAATTCTGACGGTGAAGCAATGTTTACTTCCATTCAGCTCAAATCTGGCCGCATGGAAGCAGGCATCTTGTTTAGAGAAGGTAACGACCAGATTGATGAACGCGATATTACTAACAATATGCGCTCTGGTTACACCTCAGATAAATCGTCTATTATATCAGATAGAGACGCCGACGATAGGTATGCTAAGTACTTGTTCGTCTCTAATAATGGGTACGCATTAGCCCCTGCCTTTGTACACACCCCGACTGTGCAAGTGCCTGTTAACTACATTTTCAACAATTCTGAGCCGTCTGAACCGGCCCTGGGTATGGTTGGTATTGTACTTAGTAAATATGGAATGAATGCATTTGGTGCTGTAACCGATATTTTTGATGCTGGTAAGTATAAAAAAGTAACGGTTATGAACTATTTAACTAACTTGCCGTACACCTTTAGTTTAGGCGTTGACGGAACTTTCTTTGAAGTAAATAGTGACCGTTTGGACCCCGCTGCTGCAGGTGAGGCAAATGTACCTACAGTTTCCTTTACCGGTGTTAATGGGACTCTTGCCCGCGACAATGAGGGTAACCTCGTACTTGAAGGTACTACATATTCTAAGATTAACTGCCCGTATGCTCTGATGAGTAAATATGCGGCAAGTTATGAAGACGCAGTTGAGGTAACTGAGCAGGCTCTTAAAACCGGTAAGTGCGTATTCGATGCTGTAGAGTCTGACTTGTCTAAAACTGCGGCACGTAATGATAACCAGACTGATAAGACGAAAGTTGATAACAAAAAGACCCGTCAGGGTACCGACGACCAGACTCAGGCTGAACAAGCAGAAGACCAAGCAGCAGTGACTAGCCCGGCTCTTGCTTCTGTATCTCCTGAAATGGCTATGAGTATTGACCTTGCGAACGATACTAACATGGGTTTTGGGATTCCAACCGCAGGTCGTATCCGCACCGTAAAACCCGTTACCTCTACGGACCTTGAAAACGTAGTACAGGTAAATAGCCCTCAGGTTATGGATGCTTACCTTGTAGGTAATTTGGCTAACGGTTCTGCTACATCTGAATCTCTGATGAAAGCCAGTGACAGTATTGTGGACGCACTGAGGCAATTGAGTCAGCTGTTATTTTTAGTACGCCAGGAGAAGTACGATTTTCTCTCGGAAAATGATATTCAGGCAGCGATGAATAAATTGACAGATGTAGCAAGTGCAATCGGCGTTGGTAACGTACCGGGCGAGATTTAATATACACTGTGAGGATAAGGTGGTGAATTAGTGACGTGGCTATACTCGACAGGTATAAACCGACAGCTACTATACGGCACCCGTCCTGGCGTATTTATAGGGCTCTGGAAGAGATAAAAGCCTCGAATGCAGTCTCGGAGCATATAAAAGATGAGCTAAGCCTCGAACTATTCGGCCTTAAGACTGACGCTAAAGTGTATTATCCGTATAGAAATTTAGACGATGTTACTCTTGAGCTCGTTGCTGCTCTTACACACGCGGATTACGAAGACACAGACTTTTTTATGGACCAGTGTTTATCATTGTTCCTCGACGTAAAAGCAAGGCAATTACTTGAGTGCTCTTTGATGGACGATATGATGCCCGCTGATATTGGCCGCGATTTAGGAATGCCAACGTCAGTAGTTCAGTCGTACAAAACCATATTCTTTGATATCTCGGTATGGCGTAATGATGCTGATAAGCTTTATTACATCCGCCGTGGTACAGTAGGGGACGACTCTACCTACAAGAATATGGCACTGGATAAAGGCATTGATTATATGAAGGTCCGTAAATTCAACATGCCTGCTAAGATACACTTAGAGAAATCTCTTGGTACTGTGTTTGGTAAGGCATATCAGAAGACGATTGACTTTATGGACTCTGATGCTGGTGAAGACCAGAAGGTTGCACAGGATTGGACTAAGCAGCTCGTTAATCTGTACCGTGAACTTAAGAGCGCAAGTAGGGCTGAGGGTGGTATTCGTGAACTTACCATTGCTCTTCAGACAAACCCTGCACCGTCTAAGTCAATGGATGATTTGGACGATGACGATTTGTAATAATAAGGAGTTGACAATAACGTGGCAGTAGTAACTGATAGCTCACTTTTGAGCGCTGCACATGAGATTGTATCTGATTTTTTAGATAAGAAAGCCTCCTTGAACGACGGAGTTATCAAAAAAGCAAGTGAGCTGGGTCTTAACTCCGACCAGACTTCGAGGCTGATTGAACGCACCAATACTGAAGCGTTCTTACGTATTTATCCAGGTGATACGGAGTTTGAGGTTGCTAGCCCGGAAGTTGTACTCGGTATTAAAACCGCGTCAATTACCCCAAAAATAAATGTACCGGCAGCTTCTGAAGACGACGGTCTCTTTAAAGCAGCGTCTGTAGAAAAGAAAGCTAGTATAGACCCAGCTAAAGAACGTATGCGCGAGAAACTTGCTTCGATTTCTCCTGAAGAAATCTTTGGTATGGATACCGAAGAATTTCAGAAAACTGCAGCTATGTGTACTTATGAACCGGCGATTGACCGAGAATCGGCTATGATGCTCCGTACTATCCATGAGGCCACGAAGCTTGCTTCTGAAATCAATCAGGAAGAAATGGCTAGAAACCTTGCAGTCAACGATGCTATCGAGGACTTTGAAGATTTCGTTAAACAGGCAGCACTCTCTGGCACCCAGCAACTTCACGAATCGGAGGCCGAAGTACTCAATATGTACCCGCAGGCTGAAGGTATTATTCGTAGTGTATACGATGATATCAGTGAGAAATTTGCTTCTGCAGCTATTGGTGTAGAGTCTGTAAGACGCGCCGCATCTCCTGCCTTTACTAAATATGCTAGTGCATCTCCGCTTACGATTAAATTTAACCGTATTTTAACTGCACTGGAGATGTAAGGCTATGGGTATTGCACAAGTACGATTTCCAAGAAATCCGTATCCAGGATTTAATGTTAAATTAACAGGGAGGGTCGCTCCATTGAAACCGATAAGACCTATTACTAAGGCAGCGTCCGAATATAATGGCCCTATTGAATTTGCCCCTAAAAAAGATGAAGGCGTAGAGAAGACTGCAGCTAACTTCTTAGGTGGTATTGCTAGCCGTATCCCGAACTCCGCTAGAAACGCGTTCTATGGTACTCTTGGTACTGTGGCTGCTGGTGCTATTGCTCATGGCATTGGTTGGGGTATTGAGTCTGCAAAGGGTCTCATGGCTAACTCCAAGTATGATGCTGCACTCCGTACTGCAATTCAAATGTCGCCGACTTTGCAGCGCCATGGCTATGATGTACTCAAAGGTTATATGCCGATGATTATTAAAGCATCGCCAACGGTAGCAGAAGAGCCGCGTCTTTTGGCTAACTATTTAGAGTCCATGCTCGACGCTGAAGGACATATGAATTTAACTACTTTTGCAGAGCTTAGTGCTCTTGAAGGCAATGTGCTCCGCAATAAAGATATGCGTAACAGCGTAGCTAATACGATTCTCAATTCCGGCATCAAAGGGATTACGGAAGGTGTTGGTAAAGCTGTTGCCAATGACTTGTCTCGTGCGTATACGAGAAACAGTGCAAATCCTACCGCTAACAACGGTAACTAAGATAGGAGATACAAAGAATGAGCAAAGAGTATATTCCAGATATGTCTGATTTTCAGTGCATTGGATACATGATTGCTGATGCCGCTACTAAAACTGCTTCGGAAAAAGCGGGTAGCCCTCTGTATCTCGATGCATATTTGGCTGCTGTCCAGGATAATTTGGGTGTTACGGAATCTGAACACTCGAAAGTTGCCTGTGACCTTGCGGGCCGTGAAGTAATGGCTGATTTCGTAACCCGAATGATGCTGAATAAATAACTTTAAGGAGGCAGAGCCTAAATGCTTGGTAAAAAGTTTTCTTTAGGCAGTGTCGTTGAAGAGACTGGTGAAGCTCGTATTAAGCTTGCTAACTTTGATGAACTGCGTGAGCAGGGGTCAGACATTGCCTCCTTCATCAGTACCTTTAAGCCCGACCCTGGTTATGTGTACTTACACGTAATTGCTATGGGTGCTGGCGAGTATTATGGTTGTAATATTAATGGTGACTATTTTCCCGAAAAAGACCTTATTGAACGCCATCATACTTTTGTAACTAACGCTAAAGTCTTTAAAGAGCACGACAATAAACCTACGAGTCCGTCGTATGGTCACGTTGTCTTCTCTTGGTACAATCCTAAGATGCACAGGGTCGAACTTATCTTAGCGATTGATAAAGTAAAGGGTAAAGAGTTTGTTGACCGTCAAGCTCGTGGTGAACAGCTTGAAGTGTCGATGGGTTGTTTCCCTGCTGGCACTCCGATTTTGATGGAAGGCGGCGGACAGAAACCTATCGAGGATGTACGTGTTGGTGATATGGTTATCACCCATGAAATGCGTCCTAAAAAAGTTACGGCTCTTTTAACTTATCCGTTTACAGGTACTATGGTTATTCTTATTTTAGGAGACGGTAGGCACCTTGTATGTACTGGTAACCATCCATTGTACACTTGGCATCCTGAGACTGATACTACAACTTGGGAACCTGCTATTTCTTTAAAAGCAGGAGACACAGTATGGCAGCATGATAGCGACCATAATCCCATGTCTAAACTCAGTATAGCTCAAGTTTATCATGCCCATGTAGATGGCGTCAAGGTTTATAACTTCTCTGTAGAAGATGATGAATCTTACGTTGCTAATAGTGTTTACGCGCACAATTGCAAAGTTGCCTTCGATGTGTGCAGCATCTGTGGCAACAAAGCTAAAAAGCGTTCCGATTACTGTGAACATATCCTGCGCGACAAACGTAAGATATACCCTGATGGTCGTCAGCCGTACATGATTAACTACAATCCGACCTTCTTCGATATTAGTATCGTAAGGCGTAGGGCTGATAAGATAGCTTATGTACTCAAAAAGGTGGCAAGTCAAGATACCACGGTATCGTCTCTAAACGCTCAGGCTTTTGATGAGCTTGATAGCTTGATTCCGTTTGCAGAGCCTCCTCAAGTTTTTGACATTGAAGAAGACTTTGAAAAGACTGCAAACGTAGAGAAAAAAGCTGCAGACCTCGATAAGCTGGCTATGATTAAACGTATCCAGAGCGAAGCTGTCAAAGTACTCAATACTGGTATTGAAGAAGCGATGCCTCTCATTGAGTCTACAGAACCGGACCTTCCCCCTGCACTGCTTGACACTATGGCTAAGAAGCATCGTCTCGAGGATATTATGACTACGTTTACTGTCAATGCCATCCCTATGAAACCAGAAGAGTTTACGAGGATTATTATTGTTAAACGTGGTATGCCTCTAGATACTTTTGCGGATGTGTTAAAGGGTGTAAAATCTGCTGTAGCTGACCGAGACCTGAAAATGGGCGAGTACAAAGACGATATCGGTAAGACACTTCAGGCATACTTAATTGCTAGGTCTTCGTTCTTACCCGCTGTCATTAGCAGACTTGCTGGTGCACTCAGAAACCGGGACGCACTCTCTAAGACTGCTGCTACGCTTAAACTTGATGTACCTACTAATTATTGGGAACTTAATCCAGCACTTACTTTTGGTCATGCCAAAAATCCGCCTGCATATACTAACATTGAAAGCGCTGTTGCGCCTGGCGCTCATGTTATTCAACGTTATGACTACTCAACACTTCCAGTTGTACGTAGTCCACAAGAGCTTGAAATGGAACGCCGTCGTCCGAAACTGCGGGAGCCGATGAGTCCCTTGACTGTTGGTGCTATACTTGGTGGTTTATATGCTGCATACCGCAGTAGCTCTGCTGTACGTGCTGTACTTGATAGTCCTAAAAATATGGCCATCTTAATGGCATTAGCGGCACTTATTCATAAGAAAATGGGTGCTCCTACTCCCACAGATATGCAGCAAGTTAAAACCGCAAGCTGGGGTACTACCGCTGCCAAGGTGGCAATACCGTTTGTAGGTGCCCACTTTGCGTCAGCGCATTTTAGAAATCTTTATAACAACGGGGTTCCTCTAAACTCTGTTGAACGATATATAGCAGAGAATCCTGACATCTTGTCTATCGCAGCTCCTATCGTTGTAAACGCCGCTCTTAAAGGTCATGCTAACGTTAAGACTGCAAGTTGTGATATAGAGAATTCAGAGTTCATGCAAAAATTTGCTGAAGTCTCCGATAGCCTCGCTGAATTCGCAAATAATGCAATGTTAGGTATAATATTACCTAGCAAAAGAAGGTCAATACTTTCTAACGTCATTGACCAAACCATTGACTCTAAACTTATGAATAAATTATTACCTGGTTGATGAAAGCAACTTAGGTATAATATATAATAAGCAAGTAGAGTTCTAACTTATTTTAGGCAATATTACGATTTTAGATAAGGATGGTGTACACCAACATGGAGAACAAAACGATTGCTGACCTTGTAAAAGAGGCAAAAGCAAAAGTTGCAGGTGGCATCGCTTCTTCTGAAGAACTGATGAAAACTGCACATGCACAGGGAATCGAAGATTCCGAAAGACTTACCAAGATTGCCGCCTATACGGGGGATATTTTAGGCAATCAGGCATACGACATCTTCCATGGTCGTTTTGCTGCATCTCTTGGTTTTGACCCGGAGGACGAAGTAGTTAAAGAAGCTTCTATCCAGGACATGCTCACCGTTTGCATGGCTGACTGTCTGGAAAAAATTGCTGAAAATTACTCTCCGCAAACTGGCGGCGCTAACCTCGTGTCTACTCAGCAGGCTGCTGCAGACCAGGTTCGTGAAGCTGGTAAAGGCCATGCCACTATTGCTGTACAGGCTGCACAAGATGCCCTCGCTTCTGTAGCTCAGGGTGACCCGAATACTGCTATTCAGTCTATGAATACCGCAGCGCAGAACATTACCCTTGCTCAGCAGGCTACCTCCGTTGTAGATGACCCGGAGCTGTCCAGCCAGGTTGCTGAAGCTAGCCAGATTGTAGCTCAAGCAGCAGCTTCTATTCAATCTCAGGGCTAATACAGAGAATAGGAGATAGGCAGTTATGAATGATAATCAAGAATTAATCACTGCAATGCGTGACTGCGCTTCCCTGTTAACTAAGTTGGCTAATGATGAATCTCTTGCTATGGAGAAAACCGCCAGTGCTGACGTTCACCCTGCTTCCAGTGCACGCACCGATTATATGATGGGTGTAATGGAAGGGCTTGGGCTTGAATGACCAACCTGGTGGCAACAGATAAAGTTGCAGGAATTATCGACGGTCTTGGAAGGTTTGTCAGAGGGCAAAGGAAACTAGTCAGTGACGAACTAAAACGTACTCGGCCTCATCATATACTGGCGGGGAAAGATTCCGGGTACTCAATCCATAGAATGTTACTTGATACTCTTGCAGAAAGTGGTGCTTTCGGTGCAAACGCTACCAGAAAAGCTATTGGCAAAGCCCAGTACAACATCAGTAAACTTGATACTGCTCTGGGAGCGCTTGCGAGAGGCCACGCTAAACCTGGGTCAATTAGATACTCCATGTTCACTAATATCAAGGACAGTGACATTCCGGTCCGTGTAAGTAAGAGCGGAAAACTTATTCCTGAGTTTAAGAAAAAAACGGGTGTTACTAGACAACTTGATAGAGCAAGTATCTCAGCACCTATCAAAGCTATATCTGGTCCTGTTGCAACGGGTCTCGCTATTACCAAAGCGGGTGAGTTGTTGCAAGGGGTTCAAAATACGTCAAATAGGGAGGTGCTCAAGCAGAATGAGCAATATTAACACACAGGAAGCTCTGCTGCAGGCAGCATCTTTGCTTGAAAAAGCAGCTAGTTGTCTTGAGTATGGCGACTCTTTGCGTAAAGAAGCGTCTTCCACCGCCGCTGAAATGGTAGCACGTGGCATGCTTGCTCAAGACCAGCAGCAGAATTATACCGAGTATCTTGTAGAGAACCCGGAAAAAATCGCTTCTATGAAATCCGTTTTTAACGATTTACCAAGGCACGACCACACCGAAGCATTAGGTGAAGCTAGTGGCGGTGTACTGAGTCCGGCATCTCTGGACGCTTTTGACCGTGCTTGCCTTGGAATGTAACATACATAATTCAAGGAGGGAAATCCCTAATGCTTAACATTTTGAGTGGTTATAAGACCGCCAACATTAAATCTTTTCCTGTAGCCGCAGATGTATTGCTGGAGGAAGGCGATTGGGTTGTTTTCGATACTACTACCGGAAACGTTAAAAAACCGACTGCTGCGTATGAAGCTAAAACTCATGGCATGGCCGCTCCGGTATTCCGTGGCAATAAAATTTTCTACGATACAAAATCTCTGGGCCGCGTAGACGTAGTAACTGCAAATAGCGGCGTACTTGAAACCGATAAATTTGCTGCTACCGCTATTAAAGCTGGTTCCGCACTGGGTCTCAATGCTACTGGCTTGCTTGACCTGGTAGATACCGATGGTGACGGCGATATCGTTGCTTACGCTGTTGCAGAACCTGCTAATGGCGTACTCCAGTTTGTATTGGCATAATTTTGTGAGGACGGTGTACGACTAGAATGGAACACATTATTCAAGACGGCAATAGAGCCATGCTTTACAATACTTCCTTCGTACAGCAGATTTCTACCAAAGACGGCCTGGAAAAGATGGCTGGTTTGGCAACTGACTTCTGCCGTATTAAAATTCGTGAAGAAGGTTTTACTCGTAAAATTCTTCCTCCGAAACAGATTACTTCTGCAGACCTGGACCAGGCAGTAGATTCGGATTCCCCGATGCGTATTATCCACAAGGATAAACTCAGCAAGGCTTATCCTGTAACCTTCACCGAACAGTCTCAGCAGAGATACTATATCGGTAACAAATTCCAGGTATTCTACAGCACTATCATGTCTGAAGAATTCTTTAAACCTATTGAAGAACTGCAGACCTACCGTATTCCTATTAAACAGATTATTCAGGAAAACTATCTTAAAGATATTCAGATTGCAGAAGACGAACAGTTCATTAAAACTGTTGATGCAATTATTACCCAGCGCGAAACCGACGATGAGGGTAGTGCAAAGTATAAAGTTGCAGGTCCCTTTACTCCGGCTATTTTGGCTGAAGGTTTGAAACTGTTGGTTGCTCAGGAAGTACCTATTGGTACTATCTTGATTAATGAACAGGACTGGATGAGCTTACTGCAGTTGCAGCAACCGGCTGCTGGTTCTGCTGTTATGCAGGATATCATCGTTAACGGTTACAGCTACACCAAATTGTTGGGTTACAACTTCATTCGTACCATTAAGAATGACATTGTAAAACCTGGTAATATTTATCTGTTTACCACTCCGGAATATCTTGGTGTATTCGATGTACTGAACGATGTTAAAGCCTTCATGGAAACTGAAGCAAACAAATTCCGCTTCTATCTGTACGAAACCATCGGTATCGCTATTGGTAATACGAGCGGTATTGCAAAAATCTCTTTAACCTGAACTGAACCGGGTGAACCGGGCTCTGGTGAAGATGAGGAGGCCGGAACTGAAAGCGGTGACGCTGGCGGTGATGGTTCTCAAACCGGCGGTGGTACTGACCAAGAAGGTGGCGGTACTGAAGGACAGGGTGCTGAACAAGGTGGAAGTGATACAACTACAACCACTCCTGGTCAGGACTCTGACACCGACCCTGGTGTAGGCGCGTAGCCAGACAGAGGAGCACTAGGGGCTACTCTGAGACTTTTAGGTTAGCCCGATTTACTTCCTTGACGGGGACAATTTAAACTAAGATACGGTGGCGAGGAAGCTACGTAGAGCTAAAGAACAAAAAATACTCGCTGACACAGACATCGCCACCGTTTTATTCTAACTATAGAGAGGACGTAATTACACAATGTTTGTAACAAACTTAACTGGTAAAAAGTTAGGCATTAATGGTCGTATTAACCTTGCTGCTAATGAAGTTAACCGCTTTATTGACAACGAAGACACTGACCTTGTTGCCCGTGTATTACGTTTAGAAGCTGCTCGTTTAGTATCTGTTGTTCGTGAAAACGGCTTAACAAAAACCGGTATTACCGGTAAAGTAGTTAAAACCGTGGGCTTTGATAAAGGTGGAGCATCCACTGCTCCTCGCACTGCTGGTGTAGCAGAAATTAAAGAAGCTCCGAAAGCAGTAGCAAAGACTAAAGCAGTAGAGACCAAAGCTGTAGCTGCGAAGACCACGGCTAAGTCTACTAAACGTAGTACTGCTGCTACTCCAGAGAAAGCTAAGGTAGAAACGGAAACTTCTGGAACTCAGGAGTGATAGCCTATGCCATACTCTGAGGCACAGCCTACTTATATAGGTACAGGCGCGGGGCTTGGGGCTCTTGGATTTACTGGAGCCAATATAGTCAAGCGCGTCTTATCCAAGAAACCTCCTACAGTAAGCGCATTGAAGTCTTATCCTGCTTCAGCCGCTTACGGACTTCTTCTTGGAGCCTTAACAGGCAATAGTATAACAAAAAAGGCAAACGTAAAGGAGATTGACTATACAATGAATCAAGATTTACTGAAAGCATGTGAACTGGCGAAACTTGCTGCTGACATGACTGTTCCCCTTGAAAAGAAACCGGCTCCTGCTCCTGGCTCCGATGTTGTTCCGGGTATGACTACGAACACCGTTTATGATGAAATGGTAGCACAGGAAGCTCTGGCTAAAGCAAAAGAAATCGCTGCTTGTGGCACTGCTAAAACTGCTGCTGATGAAGCTGCTAGCCGTTATCAGAAAGCTAAAGAACAAGTTGGTAAAGCATATGGCTACGTTAAAGACAAAGCTGGTGCTGGTTATGGCTATGCTAAAGATAAAGCCGGTGCCGGTTATAATGCAGCTAAAGGTGCAGGCTCTAGTGCTTTAGACTATGATAAAGCTCACAAAGGCCGTATAGGTGCTGGTGTAGCTGGTTTGGCTGCTGCGGGTGCTGCAGGTGCTTATGCTTATAATAAGCTGAAAGAAAAACGTGCTGCTGCTTACGACTATGTATATGGCATGGATGACATTGTTGGCTACACAGATTATGGCTACGATGATGAAATGGCTTATGCAGAAAAATTAGCAGCTGCTGAAGACTACCTGACTGTAGATGATGCAGTTTTGGCTATGGATGCTGCTGAATCCATGTATGCTGACGCTATGGAAAAATTAGCGTTTGCTGAAGACCTTTACGGTGAAGCCGCTGAATTTATTGTAGCTTGTGATGAACTGGAAAAAGAAGCAGCTGAAGAACCTCTGCTTTTGCCGATGGGTAGAGGCAAAAAAGATAGAGCCATCAAAGCTGACCGTGATGCTAAAGACGCTGTAGTAAATGCAGGTCGTTATGTAAAAACCCATAAGGGTCGTGTAGGCGCTGGTATTGCTGGTCTGGCTGCTCTCGGTGGTGCAGGTGTTTATGGCTATAATAAACTGAAAGAAAAACGCGCTTCTGAGTATGCTCCTCTTGCAGGTTCTGCTATGGGTGCTGCTGCTGGTACTACCGCAGGTCTGGCCCTTGGTAGCCGCTTTGGTGGTCCCCGCGCAGGCATGGTAGGCGCTGCTCTCGGTGCTGCTACTGGTGCCCTTGGTGGTAACGTAGCTGGCGCTGTTGCACCGGGTGCTCTTCAGCACTTCAAAGCAGCTCTGATGGGCTAATAGCTGATGGGCTAACAGCTGATGGGCTAATAGCTGATAGGCTAACGCCAACAGGTTAATCTAAGTTTACTCCAATCTTTAAATAAATATTGGCTATACTAGTAATAAGTAATGGCCTACAAGGCCGTCGCTATTTTCGGCGGCGGTCTTTTTTATTAACGAAAAGGACTGATACTTATGGCTCAAGTTTCGACTTTCAGAAAATGGCCTATTGGGGCTGCTGTCAACAAGTATAAAAAAGATATGGCAAAGAATTTTACTGAGCCTAAGTCTTTACGAAATGGTACTACTGGCATTTCTACTGGTGCTAAGAGTAGCATTCCTCCGACTACAGGCCCAACTAAGTTAATGAAATTCCCGTCTATGAATATGACTAATAAATAAGAGAGGTAATTTATGGCAACTGTACAAGAATTAGATACAGCTATGCAGAAAAATTCAGTAGTAACTCCCTTAGATGTTAGGCTTGCACTCATGGATTATGCTGACATAAATATTCCTTTGTACCAAGAGTTTCTCACGGATGAAATGCTTTGGAAATGTATTGAGTGGTCGGTTTCTAACTTTAATGAAACTCCCCCTGTAATCTATAAAAAGTATACAGCCGCAGATTTCCCTAAAAAGAAACTGTTACTCGATGGTGCAGTTGTAGAGGCGTTAAGACTCACAGCACTAAAAGAATTGCGTGGTGAAATGCAATACAGTGATGGTGGTGTACAGTCTTCTATTAACTACAAATTTCCACAGTATAATGCACTCCGTCAGGAACTTGAACAAAAAGTAGCTCAAGAAACTACAGCAACCAAGCGGTCACTGAATATCAATGATTGCTATGGGGCTCTTTGCTAATAAGGAGGCTCGCCATGAGTTTAATTTATGACCCATATGATGAAAACTCCAATATAGCTGCCCGTGCTGGTGGGACGACTGCGCTGGGTACACTCTTATTAGATAATCATTTTAACAAAGAGTTACCTCGTTGGAAGCGTTTTGGCCGAGCTGGTGCTGTAGGGCTTGGTACATACGGAGTTTTATCCATGATAAATAATAAGCTCAATAGAGCTTACCGTACTAAATTAGAGGAAAGGGAGCGTTCTCAAATGACTAAATCCGCATCTAATAACTGGTTCCGCGGCACAGAGCTGATGAACTTTGTAAAAACTGCAGCAGATTCGATGGGGCCAGTAGTTTATAGTATCCCTACTAAAATTGCCCATGATGCACTCACTCTGTACTCTATGTTACCGAAAGAAAATAAAGCAAGCACTGCTTATGAACTGTATAAAGTAGCTGCTCCCGGTTTTAATAAGATTGCTATGAAAATGATTGCTGCAAATGTAGTAGCTGATGCTAAAAAAGAGAAACTAGCAGGTGTACTTTCTACTGCTGGCTCTGTAGCAGGTAAAGCTTTTGAACCTGTTATGGCTGGGATGGAAGGCGTCGGCAAATTTAAGGAACGCCAAAAACGGGACCAGAACTTTTATACTCAGGGTGCAAGCAGTAAATAACAAGGCTAGTTAGGAGAGTTAAAATGTCTGCAAATATTAAATGTTTTGTTGATGAAAATTGTACACAAGAATTAGTGTTTGAGGACGACTCTTCCTATACACTAAATCTTGCTCCTATTGTTGGCCTGAATGGTGACACTGGTGAAACGTATGATACAAAAGTTTGGTTTCAGAACGTTGGTACTCGTGCCGCTTTAAATGTCAGAGTGCTCGTATCAAACGACAGGCTGAGCTTTGTAAATATCATTTTAGACGATGGTACAGAAAGTCAAACTGATGCTTTTGTCGGGGATATGAAGGAACGTGAAAAACGGAGCATGACTATCCGTATTATCGTACCTCGTTGGACCCAAGCGCAGTTATATCTGCCTGTAATTGCGTTTGACTATTACACCTTGCCTGAAATTGATGAAACCTTCTATAACCCGTATACTGACCCGAGGGAGGTAGTAGAATGAGTGCTGATATCAGATGTTACTGGGATGAAGCCTGTACTGATGAACTCTTTCAGGAAACAACCTCCTACTCTATTTCCCTTGGTCCTCGTACAGGCTTAAACGGTGATACTGGCGAAATTACAGACCAAACAATTTATCTAAAAAATGTGGGTGATGTTACCGCCCAGAATACTCGTATTCAAGAAGTTGGCGACCTTAATAACTACTTTAAGGTTACTACGCCGCTTGTAACGTATGGCGAAGTAAATATTGCAGTAGGTGATATATCCCCTGGTGAAGTTAAAGAAATTACTATTCACAGTATTATCCCAAGACATAGCTCTTATTTAACAGGGATTATCAACTACTCTATTATCTACTATACTCTACCCAGTCCAGGACATGAAGATGAGTATACTGAGTACACCCTACCAGAGGCTAAACTTCAGTATAGTGGGGATGAAATACCAGATGGTAGTCCTGTGGGCCGTCCTTATGGATATGGACCGTATGGGGAACCATTATATGGCCAAGAAGGTTTCATCCATAAAGTTACTGCTATTAATGGTAAATTGCCAATTGCAGGCCTTGCCTATACCTACATTCATGCAACATTTACGATTAACGCTCGTTATGACGGTACTGAAGCTACAATAGAGGATGTTCAATCTTACTATACATCGAGATACATGGCAATGGGTGCCTTTGATGGCCCAGCGCTTCCTCTGTATCTCAACAATTCAGATGAGGACGTATTATAAAGGAGGTAACTTATGAGTTCTTTAGACAATACTATTTATACTCGTGAGGAGCCCCTTGACCCTCATATTAGAATAGATGTGCACAGGTTAACGGTACGTAGTGCTGAGATAAACTGGACTCCGATTCCGAGTAATTATTTTAATACTCCGGAATCAGTTGGTTATCTTCAGATTTCAGATTCGCCTACGTCAGAGTTTGAAACTGTGCATGAGATTACTCAGCGTCATCCCCCATTTTACATAGATGATAACTTTATGAGTACGTATTATCGTTCTCCTGTAGTTTATTATAAACTAGTTTTTCCGGATGTTAATAAGGAAAGCCGTGTATTTTCCTCTGAAAAGGAGCCTAACTTCTATGCTGCTGAGATTATCAGGCGGCATCTTATTCAACTCCGAGAAGGACATGCAGGGAACTTGATGTACCTGTTTATACGCAGAAGGCTTAAAGAGCGTTGCCCTGATTGCTGGGATACGCTTAGAGGCCAAAGGTCTAAGGCTAATTGCCCAACCTGTTTAAACACTGGGTACATCCAAGGGTACTACAACCCGATTGCTCTTTATATGTCGCTTTCAGCAGAAAATGCAGCTGTACGCCAAGCATTTGAGGGTACTGAAATCCAGGGCAATCTTCAGGGCTGGACGGCGGGTTACCCCCGTATTAGCATGGGTGACTGCTTGGTAGACGCAAATACTAGAGAGATTTGGAATGTAGCCCAAATTAGTATGACTACTCATAAACGTGTTATTACTAAACAAGAAGTTGTATTGCAACATCAGGACGAAGACTTGGCAATCTTTCAGTTACTACAGCGTATACCAATTACACCAGAAAGGAAGGACTTAAGGCATGGGGAAATCTTATTCTAAACTCACACCGCGTATTGTAAATACGTTTTTTGTAATTGCTTTGCAACAGTATTTCATGCTGCACGGTGAGTATAAATGGGACCCAAGAGACAATAAAACTCAAATTGATATTGCGCCTGACTTTGTTGAAGACGATAATATGCAAAAAGGCTTGCCTCAAATTATTGTCCAAAATGGCCCTGTGTCTTACATCCCGGCAGGCATAGGTACTGGTTACGTACACACATTTCCCCGTAAGATTTATGAAAAAGGGGAGATGCTGACCAAAGAGGGTCTCTGGGATACTGAGTACCAACTTATGGTACAAAGCTCAACCCAAATTTCTATTTTTACTGTAAGTAAAGACGATGCTGACGAACTTGGATTTGAGATTGCTATGTTTCTCATGATGTTAAAACCTAAAGTTGCTGATATTATCCAAATACAAAACCTCGATAATGCCCAGCAATCACCAGCTCAACTTATAAGTCAAAGCGGATGGACTGGTAAATATAGGTCTGATATTGTAATACCCTATACTTTCACGGTTGTACGGCGTTGGGAACCGAGTGACCAGGGTGTTCTTCTTCGTTGTATTGCAACTGAAATGAAAAATGTTGAGGGTGGTAATCCCAAGGACCCAACCTCAGATGGTATAGATGATAATACTGTAGAGCTTAGATTTAGCACTGGGCGCTTAGAAGGAGAAGAGGCGACGTGCCCTTGCCCTCCTAAGGCTTAGGTATAATATAGAGTAGCAAAAAGATAGCTAATGTATAACACAACTAGCTTTTGAAATAAAACAAGGTGGTGTATCCTAAATGCCTTTTAGAGTACCTTCTGTCCGTGTATACCAGGAGCTTGTAACAACGACTGTCAACCCGACTACGCCGTTTATGCAACTTTGTGTTGTAGGTCCTGTATACCAGGTAGAAACGGATGTACCGGTAGCTGACTTTGCACTGTCTGACGAAGATTACACTACTGCATATCTGAATCAGACTTTGGGCTCTGTCGTAGATACCAGCTCCGTAAACATTAAAATGTCTGACGTATATGTAAAAGTATGGCCTGCAGATGATGGTGTTAATTACCGTTCTGCAACAGTAAACAACGATGGCCCGATTACTAAAGTAACCGGCGACCAGGAAGGCGATTTCGCTACTGCTACTATTCAAGTTGATGACTACATTGACCTCACGTATACTGACGGCGATACTGTTTTGACTTACAGTTCTGCTATTCAGGAAGTAAGCTCTGACGGTAAAACTTTGACTTTGAAACGCAATCTTCCCTCACCTGACGCTGGTGCTACAGTTACTGCTGTGGTTAAACGCCCAACTAAGGAAGATGCGATTATCGAATCTCAGTTTATTACCGCAAATGAAGATGCAGTAACGATTAAGAAAGATGTTAAAGTATCTACTGCTGTAACTGATACGGCTGCTCAAGTAGTATCTGCTACTGTATATCTGAGCTATCGTGCTTTGCGTCAGGACATTGCAAATGACTTCTTGACTATTACTAGTCAGTCTAACGCTGAAGCTAAGATTGGCAAAGTTAATATCAATAACCCGATGTCTGTAGCTGCAAGCCTTATTGCCAGCGCTGTAAGTGATATGAGCTACCGTATTTTGCCGATTGAAACCGATGACGCTAATGGCTATCGCCAGGCTCTCGATATTTTATCGACCAATGAAGACATCTACGTTATTGTACCGCTTACTAACGATAAAGATGTTATTAGTGCTTACGCTAGTCATTGCACGACTTTGAGTGAGCCTGAAAAGAGTAAGTGGCGCATTATGTATGCAAGTCAGGAAATGCCGTCTACCAAAGTAATGGTAGAAATCAATGATGGTCAGCTTGTTGAGGGCTCTACCGATGCCGAATGCTACATCAAAGATACGGCTAACGGCATGTTTGTCACAAATAATGCTCGTGTAACTGACTTTGTAGATATTTATAATGCCGCTAACTCTTATCAGTATTCTCTGCAGATTATTGAAGTACTCAACGAAAGCGTAGTAACTTGCTCTACTACAAAATGGATGCGTACTTCTGAAGATTACTCTGAACTCGAAGACAAAGTAACTGTAGACTCCCAGCAAGCAGTGAAATATGAAGTAGTGCGTGTACTGGATACTCAAGGGGTGGCTGACGCCATTTCGGGTATTGCAGATTCCTTTAAAAATAAACGTCTGCGTTTGGTATATCCTGACACTATTATGCTTAACATTAACTCTGTAAGCGAAATGGTACCGAGTTATTATCTCTGTGTAACCCTTGGTGCTATGAGAGCTGGTTATCCGCCTCACCAGGGCTTCTCTACAATTGGCCTGAGTGGTATTAGCCGTGTACTCAGAGCTAACAATATGTTCTCTGACGACCAGTTGGCGGACATGGCAGGCAATGGTGTATTCTGGGTAGTGCAAGATACGCCGGAAGAACTGCCGTACGTGTTGTATCAGACCACTACTGATAATACTCAGCTTGAAACTGCAGAAGATAGCTGTGTAGCAGTAGTTGACTATGCATCGAGATACCTCAAAATTAACCTCAAGAATGTTCTTGGTCGTTACAATGTTAATACAATTTCTGTAAACTATGTTAAAACTGTTATTAACAGCGTTCTGGATGATATGACTAGCACCTCTTATCAGTACATTGGGCCCATCTTGACAGGGGCGGAACTTCTCAGCGTAGAAACCGAAGGCGACAAGATTAAACCGACTGTACATATTGAAATCCCGTACCCGGTTAACGGTGTAGACGTAACTTTACAAGTATAACCTGTTAGGTGATTAAATAATGGATAAATTTCAGCCGCATCAACAGCGGGGTATCGACAAGTTAATAAAGACTCCCGAGCATGGTGTTATCGCTTACCACTCCTTAGGGTCTGGTAAAACTTTCACAGCCCTAGGTGCGGCTGATGCTATCCTTAGAGATAACCCTAGAAAGAAAGCACTATTTGTCGTACCGACATCGCTTAAAACGAATGTGTATGACGAACTTAAAAAGCATCGACTTAATAAACTGAAAAATAAAATTGATGTCATGAGCTACGAAAGAGCAGCTAATATTGCTCCTGAGCTTGCAAAACGTCATTATGCTCTTACAGTGTTTGACGAGGCGCACCGCCTTCGTAATAAAAATACGAAACGCGTAACAGAGCTTAAAAATGTAGCTGACAAATCTGATAAGCTCTTACTTCTTACTGGTACTGCCGGGTACAACCATCCAGTAGATGTAATGAGCCTTATCTCCATTATAAACCCGAAAGAACGTGTACCGAAAACTCGTAGTGAGTTTGAGGGCCTTTATGTAGATAGTGAAGCTTGGAAGCTTAAAAACAAAGATAGGCTAGCTAAGCTTCTTAATAGATACATAGATAAGTATGATACCTCGAGTAATACATCAGATTTTCCCTCTGTGACTCGTAAGACTATCAAAGTTGAAATGAGTCCTGAACAAGCCTCAATGTATAAATCGGTTGAGAAAGATATCCCCGCAGAACTTCGCCGTAAGCTGAAAGATAATGCATCTATGAGTTTACAAGAAGCTTCAAGACTTAACGTCTTTTCTCAAGGTGTACGCCAGGTGTCAGATTCTATGGCTCATCATGATATTTCTGCGGACTATACTTCAAGTCCAAAAATGCAGGTAGCAGCCCAGCATATGATTAGGGCAGCAAAAAATACTCCTGGGTTCCGTGGGGTAGCGTACTCTAACTATATTGACGCCGGACTTGTACCATATGCTAAGGCACTTGAAGACCATGGCATAAAACCTCTCGTATTTACGGGCAAACTTAATGCTAAAGAAAAAGCAGCACTAATTGATGAGTATAATTCAAAAAGTTCTAAACCTAAAGTATTACTACTTAGTAGTAGTGGTAGTGAAGGCATTAACTTAAAACGGACCAGGCTTATGCAAGTCTTAGAGCCACATTTCAATGCATCTAAGATTAAACAAGCTGAAGGCCGTGCAATTCGCTTTAAATCTCATGAGGACCTGCCGAAGGCTGAACGTAATGTAGTCGTTGAGAACTATCAATCTACGTTACCTAAAACTCGTTGGCAGAAATTCTGGGGCCTAAAAGCAAATACGTCTATTGACCCGTATCTCGCTGACTTATCGGCGAAGAAACAGGGTATTGTTGATGAAATGAACAAACTATTAACGTCTAAATGACTATTTTAGAATAGGATGGTGAATTCCGTGCCTTCTAGCGATTACAGTTATTCTCCTATTAAAGCAATGGGCGGCGTTGTTCAGGAACAGAGTCTCAATGAGATTCTGAGTAATGAGGGTGCACCTCATTATAACTGGATTGAACAGCTTAGACTCGCCGTTGACTTTATTACTCCTGATAATACTCTGATTTGCATTGCCGACCACTGGCTTGCAGACCAAGTAACGACCGTAACGCCGCTTGGTTTAACTCAGAGCTTTAACTATAATGAAACTTTACCGGTAGCTCTTGCCCGTGAAATTGGTTCCCGTCGTGCCCGTTCTATGGTAGGCTCTTCGATGGGCGGTAGCATCAACATTTCTAAGATGTTAGTACGTGGCAATAGTCCGATTCACTTACTGTCTAAATATGGCAGTACACTTGGTATTGATAAAAACTACTGGACAGAAAAAGAATGGGGCGCTGCTGTGGGACTCAACCTTGATAAACTTCGTACTCCTATGGGTATTGTAGTTGTAGAAGGTGACCCTGCTGGACGTACCTTCTCCTGTCACATGTTTGAACAGTGCTTGTGCCAGGGTATTTCCCGTGGGTATCAGGCAGGTAGCTTCCTTGTAGTTGACAACTTTAATCTCATTTACGAACAGATTGTTCCGATTTGGGAAGACGATAGCATCCTCAATTCCCATGTTACTGGATATTAATAAGGAGATGAGTATAAATGGCACAACCTACTAATTACATCTTGTCCCCTGAGCAGTTGGATGCTACCGATTACAGAAAACAATTTGTCGAAGTTGGTACTCATGCTACTGACTTTGTCACTGGGGATACTACTCTTATTCTCTCTACTGTACCTTTCTATCCGGTAGGCGACTCTTTTAGTGAAATGCCTTTGTACGCTGTTGGTATTGCTCAGCAGTTTTCCTACAATGAGGGTCTGCCTGCACAGCCCGTACCGGAAGTCGGTTCCTCTCGTCGTATTATTGCATCTGGTACAGCTAGTGGCAATGGTATGATTAGTCGTCTGGCGTTTCATGGCAACTCTCTTGTAGCTGCCTTGTATCGTCCGGTACTTGCATTTATTCAGTCTACTGACTCTTTGAATGATATTGCTGACCGTATTGTTGGTACTGATAAACAGTGGATTCAGGCATTGAATGCTCAGAACCTTGACTTGTACTCTGCTGACATGGACGCTTACGTGGACCGCGTTATCGCTGCTGGCGGTATGAACGCACTGCTCTATAAAGTACCGTTTGGCCTTGTAATTGTTAAACGTGACCCGCGTCAGCGCGCAACTTCTATTAACTTCTTGGAGCAGTGTATTCTTGCAGGTAATCAAGACGGTCTTTCTTCTGGTCAGTTCCAAGTAGTAGATTCTTTTAGTTTCCAGTTTGAACGTATGCGTCCGCTCAAAGCTATTGGGCCTTTCTCTCTTAGTGACGATACTACTGTTGGTATGTAAGAAAGGAGGATTCAGCTATGACACCTGCCTTTCGAGAGAATCTTGGTCTTGGACTTGGAGTATTGGGGACTGGATTAGCAGCGTATGGTGCGTTTGCAGGACCGGGTAAACCAAAAAACCCAAAACGTTGGCAAGATTTACGTAAGGAATACGATGCTAAAAATGAAGCCCTAGACGCCCAGCGTGACTTAGAGATAAAACAAAAATTCCCGAAGTATTATCGCCTGGGTCAGCAACTGGATGATGCTAGAGCTGAAAAATATACATATTTAGATATGGATTATATAGATGAAGGTCACCCTCTTTGGCCTAAATACGAGAAGGCGTATGATAAAGTACGTGACCTTGAAATAAAATATTGGAATGCAGAGGACAAATATGGACCTCAGGGATTAACTGCTATTAAGGATAAGTACCAAAAGCTTAAAGACGAAAATCACCAAGCTTATTTAAAAGAAGTAGACACTTTTAATGGTTTAGGTGAAGCTAAGTCTATTGGAGCAATGCTTGGTGGCCTTGGGTTGATTGGAGTGGGTGGAAAATTGCTAAGCAAAACAGCAGCATTAACACTTATTCATAATGAAGCACCTAGTGAAAAAGTAGCTTCTGAGAAATCAAAAGACAAATCTCCCAGTCTTAGCCGAATACTCTCCAAGGGTGTTTACATGGCATTTCCTAATAGTCCTAAAGAACTTGCTATTCCTGTAACTGGAGCTAGTATAGGTTTGGGGTCTATGCTTGTAAATGATAAAGTGGTACGTCCTAGAGCAAATAAACTGAATGCTACAGCACGAGCCCTTGATAAAGATAGGTTTATTGCTCTTGCCAATAGACAAACTCCAGGTAATGCTGACTTTATAGAGTCTTTAAATTCGCGTATTACAGCACATAATAAACAAATAGCACGAACCCAAAAGTTAAACAAAGCTATGAACTTAGCAGGATATGCAGGGCTTGGAATAACTATTGCTGGCATTCCTGCGTATCATTACCTTAAACGAAACCTTAATCAACGCACCAAGACAGCTGCTGATGTTCATACAAAGTCTGGTGTATCTGATGACGATTTTAATAGATACAACACCTTAGTATATCGGTCGAATTTAGCAAGAAAGGGGTCGGCTGCATTAGCAGCAACTGCACTTGGGTCAAGGTTGTTGGGTAAAAATGTTAATACTGTAAATAGCATTGCTACTAAAAAATTAGGGCAACCATTATTTTCATCAAATGTGGCTAAGAAAGCACTTAGATTATCTAAAGGTACACGACTAGGTGCAATCGGTGCTGGCATTGGGTCACTTGCATTAGCATCATCTGCAATGAAGCTTGACCCAGAATATAAAGATGCTAATTTAGTAAACCGAACTACAGGTATGATGTTTAACCCAGACTCAACACTGGAACGGTATCGTAAAGCATATACGCGTCCTCTAAGCTCCACAACGACTGTAACTTTAAATATATAAGCTAGGGGCCTAATTATTATGACTACATCTAATAAATTACGTGATACGTCGTTAACTTTAGGTGCTGCTGCAGGGGTATACACAGCAAAAAGAAAACTTTATAGGCAGGGTGCAAAATATGTGTCTAAAAAGCTTCCACCTAAAGCTAAACAAGTGTATTTTTTAGCAAATTTATTAACTAGGTACGGATTTAACTAATACTAACATGTAAAGGGTGAGTATATTGCCAGCTAAAGAAAAAACAACTAGTCCTGATTCTATAGATTATGGTAGAAGCACATTTTCTACTTTAGGTAATATAGGCGTAGGTGGGGGTGCAACTGTAGGAACATCTGTAGCTGCACAGAAAGGCATTATGTCTTATGCAAAAAAACACTTAATGTCTATACCAGATAATCCGAATGTTTCTCAAGATGTTGCTGATATTTTAGGTAAGGCTGGGTTTACACAGAGTAGTCAGCCTAGCCTCGTTAATGAAGATTTTAAAAAATTTTATAACCCTACAACCAAAGAAACTATCAATGTGCATACGAATGTGCCTACGGATAACTCCATGGCGTTAAACGCTAAACTGCAACGTAAATTTACAGCTCCTTATGTTGTAGCTAGGCCCAGGTCGATTAAAGACTTTATTAAAAGACTTAATCCTTTTAATAAGTCCAAGAAATCGAATTCCACAATTATGTCTAACGCAACAAAATTGAGAACTGCGTTTAAAGACCAACCTCTGTTAGACAAAAAACAATTTGGTGATAAAGCTCTTATGATTGGTAGTGGCGCAGGCTTTAATTCTACTGGTACCATTGCCCATGAAATGGGACATGCTTTACAAAACAAGAGGCTTATGTCTGCAGCTGCCCGCGCTACACCATACCTTAGAGGTTCAGCATTATTGCCAGCTATAGATGCTGCAATGCGTGATGACAGTGATGGAGGAGCCGGAGCCATATTAGGTACAGCTATGCATTTACCAGTAGTAGCAGCGGAAGTAGATGCATCTTATCGTGGCTCAAAATTATTAGGTGGGTCTTTAAAAAATAGGTTAACCGCCTTTCGAGGTGTACCAACATATTTAATGGCAGCTGCAACACCTGCTTTAACATATGGAGCTATAAAAGCAGGAAAGCCATTAGTAAATAAAGCTATAAATAAACTCTATGATAATCAAAGAGAAAATAGAAACAAACGGTTAGCTAAACAAGCTGCAGAGCAGTTAGATACCATTGGTACTACTGGTGCAATAGCGGGGTCACTTGCAGGGTTAAGTGCTACTGCTAAGCCTTTTGTAGATATGCAATTAGACCAAGTTGCCACTCAGTTGCAAATGGCTAAAGACCAAGCTAAAGCCAAACCCGGGTCGTATTATTATACTCCTGAATTAAAAGCTGCTGGACGTAAAAAATATAAAGCGTTTGTTAATACCTATCGCAATTTAAAAGCTTCTAGTAACTTGTTAAAAAGATTACAATATAGTGGAGCTGGTATAGCAGGGTTAAGCCTGGGTAAAATTGTGTGGGATAAAGCTCATGAAACTGCTAATAAACGTGTATTAAATAAGACCGCTGGTTTTTTTCCGTGGGAACAAGAATATTCTAAAGCAGGAGATAATTTAGGCACTGCAAGTATAATAGCTACTCTTCCAGTTTCCTACTCTCTCGGAAAACAAGTGCATGCTATTGATGCAGAACGAAAAGGGTTATCTAATGCAAGAATGTTAGCCGCAGATGCTAAAAAGATGGTAAAAGATGCACCCCCAGAGTTGTTTGCCCCTCGTGAACTTGAAGTATACACTAATCGTCGTAAAAAGTATGTTAACGAAGCATTAAAATCTCGTCAAAAAATAAAAGACTTAAAACGCGGTTTATTTCCACGAGTAGCAGCCCTGGGACTTTTAGCAGGAGGAGCTTTGGGTAGTTCGTATCTAACTCACAAAGCTCAAAAAGAATTAGAAAGAACGTCTAAAACTGCAGGTATCCTAGATTCTTTGTCCAAAGCTAAATACCGTTATAATACAGCGTCAACGTCCAAAGCTACTGCTATTAAGAATTACCACGAAAATCTGTTTAATGAAGACATGTTGAAAGATATGATTAGGCAGTACCGACAAAGACATTCTACCATTTACAACCCTAATACACGGTATGGTCAACGCGCTAAATTGTATGGGGAGATTATTTCTGCAGACGAGGGGCCTAAACTACGAAAGCAAGTAAATAGATTGGCTACAGAACTGCGATTTACACGAGGCCAACAACCACAACTTAAAGAATTGGCAGAAAAAGTTGACTCGCCACTTTACGTAGCTAAAAAGACTTTAAACATTTAACCTAGCTCAGGAGGTAACGTAAATGTCTTTTGTATCACAGGTAAATACGTTTTTATCGGGTGTATCGCAAGTTACCTCCGATGCGGATTCTTTAAAAGACAGTTATCAATACTTACGCAACTCTATTCGCTCCGCTACCTTAGGCCTTGTACAACTACCACAGGTCCCAAGTTCACTGAATAATATTTTTAGACTCGGCAATAACGTAAATAATATTCTGAATATTCTGGGCCTTACCAATACTGGTGTAGTTGGGGTAGCTTCAAATACACAAACTTCCAGTGCAAATGTTAACAGTGGGTCTTTTAAATGGGTTGAGATGGAAACTACCCCAGACTCATTTGCAACAGCGGACTCAATGTTGCTCTTTGCTGGAGACGCACTATATTCAAACATGCAGTTAGGAGCAGAGCTCGTTCCTATCGGCCTATGCCAGCAGTTCTCCTTTTCTGTTGGACTCAATGTACTCCCAGTGCGTGAATTAAGATGTGAGGAAAATCTCATTATACCTGGTAAATCCCAGCCAGGTACAATAAATATTAGCAGGTTGTGTGGGGCCTACTCCAGCTTGTCTAATAGGCTTCATATCTTACCGGGTTGGAACTATAGCACTCAGTCCGGCACCTTTAAGGAACTATTTGGACTAATGGCTATGTATCTTACTCCGAGCCGTCAAAATTCTATCTCCACTTTATACTTTGAAAGATGTGCAATACAGAGTTGTAATATTGGGGTAACTGCGGGCTCCTTCCAACTCTTGGATAACGTCAATATTATCTTTGGTAGATGCTTAGGTGTAGGTGAATTAACTACAATTAGCAACTCCGGTGAAACAACGAGAACCGAAGATGCTAGTCAGAACGTTCCTGAGGGTAAAGATGAATCTGTTAAGACCAACTATACCGGTTCGGTTTATATTGCAGAGACTCCATATGGTATTAAGAAAGAGGGTAATTAGTTTATATGTTAGGAACTACAGCCAAACTTAATAGGGGTATTATTACAAGTTATGACCCCACAACTTTAACAGCTACTATTACCCCCTATGACAATTCCGGAACCATTTCTAACGCCGCCTGTCCTGCTACACGCTATGACCCCATGAGTGGTGCTTTCAGTATTACTCCCCCTAACATTGGGGCTCCATGTGTATTTGTGGAAGTTGGTGACAATGAAGCATATATCTTGAGTATGTTTCCGCCCCCAAATATTAACGGTATGGACAACCAGAACGTAAAGAGTCCACTCAATGCCACAGTTAATAGAACTCCAACCGGTATGCGTAATAACAATACGCTCCCGGGAAACCCCTCTGCTACGAATGCTATGGGGTCAGAAGAAACATTTACAGACATGGTAAAAAAGATTATCATGAGCCCAGGTAAGTTGTCTTCTATTTGGAACTTGTTAAACTGTGTCTGGGAGAATGTCTGCAGCATCTTCAGGCTCAGAGCTGGCGGTGTGGACGTCTTTTGTGAAGTTGATGAAAACAATAACACAAATACTACAATCAATGTCCGCCGTACTGTTAGTGAACGCCAAGGGACCAATGTCATCAACTTAGAGATGGGACAGTCTGCGGGTATTATTACCCTCAATATCAATGGAAATGAGTTTCTTCATATAGACGCAGATAGAAATACGACTATTACTGCTGCGAATGTTACACTAAATGCTAGAAATATTGTGTACAACGCAGATAACTTCAACTGTCTAAATGTTGGTCAAGTTGAGTTACCGTAATATAGAAAGGCGGTGCAACTAATGGGAGCAGTTTGTGTAGTAGGTGACCCGGACTCTCACGGCGGGGCTGTTACGTCAGGCTCTAGCCGTACAACGGTAGCAGGAATTCCAGTAACTCATGTAGGTTCGTCAGTATCTCCTGACCCAATTCCAGGTCACTCCGGCAAATCAATTACTGGCCATGCGGCAACAGGTCGAACAACAGTAGGTGGTCAGGCAGTTGCAGGTAACGGGGCTCCAGTAAGCTGTGGAGCATCAGTTAATGCAACTCACAATCGTACGTTTGTTGGCTAAAAAAAAAAGAATAGAGATGTATAACGCCCAGTTAAGAGCTTTGTTACTCTTAGCTGGGCGCTTTTTTTTATTTAGTCAATAAATTTTTAAGTACGACTCTTTTGAGTCTATCAGGAAGGTTGCAATCAAGGATTAATCTGATATCTGTTAAGATATCTACGACGTTGTCTTGCAATTCGGCAATACCACCATTTACAGCATTAGTGCCAACCGGATCTACATAGGGAGTGCGGTTGACATTGTTACTATGGAGTTTCTCCATGAGTTGCTCTCGTACTTCCAGGTGCTTCAGTTCGGCTAATGTCTTCGAGCGTTGCCCCCTCCCATAATCGGGTTCCACTTCTGGGGGCACAAAGTCGCATGTAGGCCAAACGTCTTTCACATTCAGTTTTGGCTTTTCATTAATCTCAGACATGCCATTCTCGTCTATGAGATTCTCCTCAGAGGTGTTTTTATCATCTTCAGGACTAATTACATGCCCTTTATCTTTACTCTCCTCAGAGGCTAATTGTGACGATACATGTTCAAATGCGCTCCGAACTTTCATGAGGCCACTGACAATTCGATTCTCTTCTTTAGTTACTCGCAGTGCAGGAGTTGGAGTGCTGAAGGCAGGTGTATTAACTTCTTCTTTAAACTGCGCGTCAGATTCTTCTTTAATCGCTTTTACGGTAGACACAACGTCCTTATTAGCAGTAGTTACTCCTTTTAACTTTGCTAAACTAGCGAGAGGAGTAGCTAATGGAGCGCTTATAGAAGCACGAAGCGGACTTCCAAATTTCACAGAAGAATATATAGCAAACCTATCTTCATCTGTAGTTTCGGGGTCATAAAAATCAGGTGGAAATTCTTCCCATTTAGGAGTCTTTGTCCCTTCATAAGCAATAGCATTACATTGAGCAATAAATCCAGGTGTACAAGTTTCCCAAAAATCGGTTTTTAATACTTCAAACTTATTAGGAAGTCGTTTTACGTCATTCATTGCCAAGTATACAGCTTTCAATTTATAATGGTCTCTATTAGTAGAAAAATAAGCCATTACATCTGTATCCCAGGACCAATCAGCTTGTGCAATGTATTTATCATATTTATATCCAAGCATTAAATAAGCTGACTCTAAGCTCCCAGCATCTGGCAAAATTCCAAGGTTTTTAATTTCTTGCAAATGTGCATTAAGACGCTGCATATTACAAGGACTTGTTAAGAGGTAAGCTTTGCTACTTAATGCTCCTAAAGGAATATACACAGGTGGTTTAATAGTATCGCGCGCGTCTGTAATAAAATTATAATACACGCTGCGTCCCTCGTGAGTGACATCAAGTAGGTTATTCTCTACGAGTATTCGTGCATAATTCGTAACCGCTGTGGATAATCCCATGTTACACATTGCTGCACACTCTTCACGACTAATGGTAATACTATTACCATAACTTTTTAAAATAGCGTGAACTAATAAAATTTTACCAATAGCTGAGGCTGGAAGTTGGTCTTCAGTCATAAACTTAGAATTACGGGATGTTACCAAAAAGAAGACACCCCTATTGGCCAATTTGCTAATTACATCAGTAACCATGGTTAATATTCGCTCCTTTAGATAAAATAATAATTGGCATTGTTATTATATCATAATATCACCTTCTTTGCAATAATAAAAAAGAGGTATTGTAGTCCGGACCTACAACACCTCTATACTTTACTTATACCGTTTTTTTACTCGGCGGATTTATCCTCTGCCGGCGCTTCGTTAACAGTGCCAGTATTAATAGCTTCTTCAACATCAACTGGTACCTTTCCAGCTTCAGCAAACTCTGCTAAAATCTTGTTGTCAGATACTGTTGCAGTCATCCACAAGAACATCATGTAGTCGTGTACTTTGTTGAAGATGCGCTGAATAAGAATATCTTTAGCAACCTTCTCGTCTACTACATGAGGGTCAGACGCCGTAACAGTTTCTGCAATGATAAAGTTGTTACGAAGCCTTGCAGTCATAACATGGGTGCGTCTATCATCAAGGAGTGTCATGTTAGCTTCCATGATGAAATCACGGATGCACTCAGGGTCTAAGTTTCCATTAGCCATCATATTGAGTTTCAAACCCTGTACGTCTTTGACATCTGCAATAGCAGGCTGATTCGGTCTCACCAAAGCACAAAGAATATAGGGTTTATTACTGCCCTTAATTTCCGCAGGGTTAGTTTTCTCTGCAACGATTTCAGCATCCTGGATTTGTAATTCGTTTTTATTGTCCATAATTATTTCGTCCTTTCACTTTGTATTTCAGGGTTTGCTACAGGTACCGGAAGTGCAATACCTTCGATTTTTGCACGGTCCATAAGTATCTGTACATAGTCAGACATTGCTTTAGCTTGCTGTACCAAGATATGCTTACTGCAAGTAGGTTCAAAGTCAAGTAACCCTTTATCCCACTTTTCAAGCATATTGAGCAACTTTTCAAGCCTGATAGCAAGTTGCAAAAACTCACCAACGAATCTGTTTTTGTAATCAGGGCTTGTCATGTACACTATAGTATCTGCTAAATCGTACTTATAACTGTACAAAAACTTAGTGTCTGCTGTTTTGATAGTTGTCATTTGTCTCTTCCTCACTTTCTTTAATTTGGCATTGTGTACCCTTGAGTCTCACCGTAAGATGGGCCAAACTCAAATTCAGCTACAAACGGAATGATGTTTGTAAGAGGTACTTCTTTGTTGCCAAGATACGGATGAGATAAACACTCACTCGAAATCTTAGCAAATTCATCTATGTAATCCTCCCTGACCTCACATACTACGGAGTCATGTACAGTAGCTAAAAACTTAACTTTAGTAAGGTCTAGCCTTTTGTACATATTGATAACACCTAGCATCATGAAGTCAGAACCGGCTGATTGTACAGGGGTATTGATAGCCTGACGTTCTGCACGGTTACGATTCTTAAAATCGTTTTTATCATTAATTGCAGGTAGATATCTTTTGCGGCCAAAGTAGGTTGTGATATAGCCATGCTTCTTAGCAAATTTTACCATATCTCTTTGCCATTCTGCAAGTACGGGGTACCCACTTTTAAACTTCTGAATCAGACTGTCGCATTCTTCAGGATACCAAATCTTATTACTTCCAGAATCACGGCTTTTTTCATTGAGATTCTGTGCAAGACCCCATTTACTCATGCCATAAAGGATACCAAACGAGACAGTCTTTGCAGCTTGGCGTTCATCAGGATAATTCTTTTTAATGAACTTTGTCATCAACCGTTCTACATAGACGTTAAACTCTTCGGTGCCTCTTTGTAGCCCCTTACTTAACGCTTCAGCTTCCCATTCTGATTTATCAAGGTTCATACCAAAGGATACGTACGCGTTACGGCTATGCATATCAATGAGATTCTTGTAAGAATTGATAAACCCAGGTTCACCAGAGATACCCCCAGCAATACGGAGTTCCAACTGTGATTGGTCAGCGTTACAGATAACCCAACCGGGCCGTGCGATAAACGCTTTTTTAACCTTAAACTCGTGAAGGTCTTCATACCCCGGAGCTGTATGAGGCATACCGGCAGGAATGTTTTGCATATTAGCATCTCCTGAAGAAGATAGGCGGCCCGTTGATGTCCCCGTTAAATTAAAGTTAGCACGGAGATGATTATCCATAGCGGTATTTAAGAAGTAACCGCTAAATTTTTTAGTCATCTCTTTAGTACGCTTACCTTCAAAACCTTTAGCTTCAGGGTCGTACTTACCACGTCTCTTTTGCTCAAGATAATCTTCTGTACGACCGAAAAAGGTTTTAATAAGTATAGACGCCTTTCTGTATTTACGGAGAGTTTGTGTAAAGGGAGTATTGATAATGGAAAGAGCGGCGTCGCCTGTCGTTGCTTCTTCGTCCCCGTCATCTTTACCCCCTATCTGAAAGCCCATAATATTTGGTTTCGGATACTTAAACTCCTGGTATAATAAATATTCAATCTGTTTAGGCGATTCCCAATCATAAGATTTACCACCACAAAGTTGTACGAGTTCATCTTCATACTTCTTTAAAATGGATTCAATCTTCTTGCGGGATTCATTGACCCAGTTTACATTTACAAGGAAGCCGTTGTGCTCCATTTCAGCAAGGGGATACAGTGCATTCGTCATAATCCAGTGAGCTATCAGCATATCTTCTTCAGTAAACTTCTGTAAGAAGATTTTAAAGATTTGCAGCGTGGCGTCGGCGTCAGCACAGTTGTACGGAGCCATAACCTCTAAACTTGTTACTTCCCATTTAGACTGAATGATATTACCATATTCGTCAATAACATCTGGTGTAGACTTCATGTCAGTCTCGTAGCCACCTAAGTCAGTATACTCAGCAGCCAATGGTTTTAAGCCGTAGCCGTAAGCCCCTTTCCCAGGATTTTGCATTCCTGCCATGAGCATCGTATCTCCCGCAAGGTTTGTGCAAAAGATATTATTAACAAGTTTTAAGAAGTAAATATCAAATGCTACATTATGACCTGTAAACTTAATTACCTTCGATTCTAAGAATCGTTTTAGGTCATCGTAATAACCTTCAGGGTCTTCTTCAAACGGTATGCAAAGTGCAGTACCCTTAGCCCAGGCAAAGCTTACACAGCGCAATTTCGGTGGGTGTTTAAGAGAAAACTCTGTTTTTGGATGTATCTCACGGCCATTGGTCTCAATATCAAATGCGTGTACAAGTTTATTAAGCCGGGGGTCGGTTAGGTGTCTGTCTACCCACTTTTTAAACTCGGCAGGAGATTCACACATATAATAACGTCCAGGAGGCTCAATATTACCACCTTTAGAAAAGCGTTCTGCTTGGCGTATTGCTGCTTCTACAGAGCTACGCACTTTAATATCTTCAACATATTTTGATGGGGCATAGGTTACAATAAGTTTAGACGCCCTTGTATGCTCACCAGTAAGACTACCTGTATCAGGGTCTCGTTTTGCAATTGGGTCGACCTCGTAGACCCTATTAAAAATCTCTGTAGCTGTACCTTTAAGCCCAAACGGTACAGATGCCGCTTTGCCTAAACAAAGAATTACATCTGGCTCAATGCGTGAAATCTCTGCTTGCAAGAACATTTCGCAGCACTGCATAGTATGTTTAGTAGGGTCAGATTTGCTTACGCATTTTGCACCAGGCGTAATATAAATCTTATTTGCAGTAACGTATTTATTGCACCATTCGGTAAGTAGTCTTCGGGCTTCTGGGTCCATCAGCTCTGTTGTAGAGTACGGACTAGGAACCAATATCATAATGATGCGCTCTGTAGCTGTCTCTCTACGTTTATTGCCGATTTCCAATTTTTCCTCAGTAAAATGGGGGCTGCACTCGTCTCTTAATTTACACTTACTACAATTAAATTCAGCCGCTTTTTTACAGGTAGTCCGCTTTTTTTTAGCAAGCGTACCCATAGGCTGATTAGGGTCAACAGGAGGTAACGCCGGAGTACCCATACCGGGAAGAAGTACTTGCTGACCGCTACTGTTCAATGCCAGGACACTCTTTGCTATCCCGAACGACACACGATGTAGGTTTGAAGCTATTTCCAGGTGTTTCATCGTATTGCTCTAATACTCCTCTCCTAAATTCTAAAATGCGGACACTTTGCCGCTCTATTTTAACGACCTTTGTTGCCTTGCCTTTCCCATCAGGAACAACAGCTCCACAAGCAATTAACTGTTCATAAATGGTATTAGCTGTATACTTAATACCCTGACCAGTAATCTGTGTACGCATACGGTTAACTTCAGCTAAAGCCTGAGTGCCAAGTAAGTAAACCCTTTTTGGAGTTATCCAGCCAATGCGTTTAGCTGTCTCAGAATGTTCTGTAGACATACAACCGCTTACACCTTCTAAGTAAAAATTACGAGAAGCTAAGAGGTCAGCTACAGTTTCAATAAAGATGTACCCGGCTTGTTCCTGCTTGGTAGTAAGGTTCATAGTAGTCAAGATATTATCAATACCTTGATAGTATTTCGGTGTTAAATCTTCGAGCCCTAAGAACTCGGCTACTAAATCCCAGGCAATAGAGTTAGCTGCAAGGGACTCACATACACGCCCATGTGCAGCATTGAATTTCATGCGCCTTTCAGCAAGTAACTGGTCATATTCATGACGCCGTATTTTCTTCTGTGCTAAAAACTGAATGAACTTACTCATTACGCCAGGCAGATGCTTAGCATAACTTTGAGCTACAGTGAGATGTGCTGAGTCGCCACGCCCTGGAATTTTAAGCAACATGATACGGGAAATTACGGAAGCTTCACCTTGGGGTACGTCTTCAGCAGTTGCAATCATATTACCTCGGATGTACCAAGTCTTACGTGCGTTTAAGTCTGCCCCCATACGGCCACGGCCGTGTCTATCACCGTAATTTTGTATACAACTGGTAAGAGCTTTAGGATTAACGTCAATACCCTTGTAGTCATCTACTACGTATATCATGTCTTTTAAATAGTACCCATTTTTTTCAATCGCATTTGTAGTAGAACGCCAGGTTTCAAAGTCGCCCGTTTCAAAATCACCGAAGAAACTTGCCATAAGGCCGGTGTAACTTGTCTTAAACGAACCGGTTAAACCGACTACCCAAAGACATACAGGTTTTGCCATAGGAATGAAGTGAGCAAGTGGTGTCCAAAATACGTGAGCAAGGAACGGTAGAGTAATCTCATACGGAAATACCTGAAGCATCTCGTCTCTGATAATCTCTTTAATAAAAGTTAAATCAGAAGGGGGTGCGTCCAAGTGATAATTCTGCATATATGCTGGATTTGCTGGGAGCTCTACTTTTACATCTTCGAGTTCATGAAATCCCTCTGCATCAATATATCCAGTAGGAGAATAAAACTTTTCATCCCTCCAACCGGTATGTGCGTAAATGTGTTCCTCGACAGTTCTGCCACTCCGGTATTTAGAGCTAAGTAAAATACACGCTTCACGAAGATACGATTCACATTTATTTTTAATCCAGATACCAGAACCTAAGGCGTTGGTAATAGCAATACCCAGCTTTTTATCATCCCTAAATTCATCTGTTTTCATCTCAATCATAGCTGACCTATACGCTGTAGACGCGCGGAGTAGGATATGTCTTTCGACATCTCCACCATAGTCGTCTATGAGAAGGTCACGCTCAATTTCGAGAATAACGTCTGAAATTGGCTCCCACTCGGAGTACCCCTTGGCTTCTACTTTCATCTGAATACCGAAATTAGAAGTCGGGCTTACTACTTTCCTGTACTTAATTTGAGACTTGTCTTCAACTTCTTCAAGCAAGGCCTCAAATGATACACCTGCAATAGTACCGTAACTCTTTAAGAACATCTCCCTGTCAGTAGCGGGAAGCTTCTTAGCGTACTCAATGAGTTTAATCTTAAGTGCTGCCTGTTCTTCAATAGTAGCATCTGCTGCTTGGTTTGCCAACATCTGCCCAATCCAGGAGAAAGCAGGACGACGAGAGTTAAAAACTTCATTGAGGTCAGCAGCGTTATGGTCTGCTGCCCAATCTGCCGGGTCTGCACCTACTTTGTAATCAGACGGCATAATGATGAAGGTTTGTGGGTGCTCTTCAGCAATCTTGTACGAGTAGTCAATACCTCTATCATCGTTGTCAGGGAAGAGGTAGACGTCTGTTTTACCCATGTCAAGCAATACACTTACACCAGAGCCTAAGTTTGTACCGCCACTAAAGCAGTAAATGGGCGTCCGGGCAGTCTCATCGGCTTTAAAACAAAGGCTTGACAGTGCCCCAACGTCAAACTCTCCTTCAACAAGGATAGCTACATCATTCATAGCTCCTTCCATATTCCAGCTAAAGTACCCAAGTCTATCATTTTTACTCAGTTTTTTACCGAGAAACATGGTGCATTTTTCACCATTACGTTCGCGGCTGATATTACGGAGTTTAAGCCTTGTGAACTCAGAGTAACTGGAACGATAAAAGAAGATGATAGCCCCTACTGCGAGAGGTTCAGAGCGTCTATTTGGTAAGAAGTCGTCAGCATATTGTTCATAGTAATTATTATCTATGAGCCAGTTTTCAACTTCTTTAATCGTTGGATAGTATCCGATAGGTGCAGTCGAAATAGTGCGTACATCAATATGTCTCGACGCCAAATAAGTACGAAGCCCTGCTGCATCTGGTGACTCTTCTAAGAGTTTATTGGTCCACTGATAAAATTTAGTGATAGCTTCATTTTTATTTCTGTCTTTAACTTGTTGTTCTGTTTCTTGTAAAAAGCCTTTTTGTACTAACCAATAATTAGCTTCGGTACGAGTATGGGTATTCGGAAGCCCAGAGTTCATTACAAGTTCTACAAGGCCCCCACCAATACCTTCGGCAAAGCAATACCAGCGTTCACGTCCTTTAGCATCTAAGTAAATACCTAAAGATTTCTGGTGTCTGTCTTGATGAAATGGGCAAAACCCTACTGCACCAGCTCCGCTTATACGCCAGTCAAATGTATGGTTAGGAAATACGGCTTCAAAAGCTTCTAAGAGCATAATCATTTATCCTTTCTTGTCAGATTTAGCTGCATTGTTTATCAACTCCCCAGCTATTAGGATAATATGTGTTTACTTAAATTTTACTTATTTTACTAAGCTCTTTAAGTATACCACAAATTATCTTGCAGGGCAAGAGTCTTTAAATGTGCACCACTGACATTTGTAAGAAGGAGTTGCTGGCCATACTAAAGAGCTGTCGCATTCGTAAAGCTTATTTTCAAGATACCGCAGAGTATTATTGTAAAGCATCATAAAATGCCATACCTCATACGGCGTTAATTTTGCCCAGACGATTTTTTTACGCCTAATAAAATTAAGAGCTATATATGTTTGCTTAACCGGCATCTTATATATAGCTTGGAGCATTACAGCATAAAGGTTTAGCTGAATATTCTCTTTTACTTTATGAGAAGAAGATGCAGACTTATTAGTCTTATGGTCAATCACATATAAAGTCTGTGTATTTTTATCGTAGGCCCAAAGGTCAATCGCTGAGCGTAAGAATGTTTCGCGGGTGCCAATCGGGGTAAAAGAAGAACGCCTAAAAAGCCTCGTTACTCCATATTGTTTCTCTGTTCTAAACTTCGTAATTCCATGGTCAGTTAAGAAGTTTTGCCACTTATAGGCAAAGTCTAACATGTAATAACCGAAGCTCAAGAGTTCATCCTTTATTATACCTTTTGGGTCTTTAGCTGAAAATTTCGGGTAATACTTGTTTACAAGGTCTTCAAAGGTAGGAAAGTCAGGCTCTGGTAAATGCAGGAGGTCTGCCATAATCAAATGGGTAAGGCTTCCGAGTACCAAAGAATTAGTGGACTCTTTCTCACCATCTAAGTACACAATCTTAAATTTATGCAAACAAGTTAGAGCTGTCTCAACACGAGAACAAGACCAGGGGAGGTACTTATCCTCCCCTAGTGTGCTGTCAAGCCCTGTATCAACGGTATGGATTGTTTTATCCGTACTCATTGCTTTTCTACATCCGGCTTTACCAGTTTATCATACTCGATATCCAAGTATTTACGGCTGGCAATAAAATCAGCCACATGTACCAGGAACTGTTCTCTGTTGCCTGGCTTCTGGTTCCCCCATTGGCCCATATGACTAATAACAAGACGAGCAATAATATTACCTATCTTTTCCTGACCAATCTCTTTACCAAACTTAGCAATCTCTTGAGCAGCTATGTTCGGATGTGTACGGAGTGTTGTGCCCGCTTCTTCGACGCCCTGTTTAAAAGTGTCGTGTAAAAGCGCTGCTGCAAATAACAAGTCTTTTTCTGTACTCTTGAGTTGTAGATACTCAAGCTCACTGATATCATGGACTAACGTTGCCACTGCCATAGTATGACGGAGAAGACCCCCATATCCTTGGGAAAATTCGGGATGATACTTGCCAGAGGCACTTGCTGGAATCCTCGCAAAATAATCCGGCACTTTTGTTTTTACGAAGCCCTCTACAAAGCTTTTAATCAAAGGATTCCGTATCTTTTCAATGAATTTCAGGTAGCTTACCCAGTCTTCATTTTGTTCGACCATGGCGGGGTCGACTACTTCCTCTCTGCTCATACAGTACCCCCTTTAACATCCGTACCCTGAGTGCTCTGTTTTTGCATCTCATAACGAATAGCGTCATCTTGAAACTTTGCAATGAACAAAGAGTACACAAGGCAATCTACTACACGAGAATCAGACTCATTGCACAAAAAGTCTTTAGAAAGGGCTATTTCGTGCTTATCTTTTAAAGTCATGCATACTTTAGCTGCTGCTTTATAAGGATTAGTTTTATATAAGTCTGGAAACTGGCGTCTTGCAATTTGCATAATATTGTAGTCCCAAGTATCACTATCCCCATAAGCCTCATTTTTATAAGTGAACATCGGGTATACTTTAGAATCCATAAATTCTTTCATCCAAGTAACTAAGGAGTGTTCAGCTAGTCCTACAAGATTTTTTGTAGCTCGTTCCATAAGATTACTCCTCTCTAGCTAAAAATTTAGTAATTTAATAAAAAGCCCGTATAGGCTATATTTATTTGTACAGCAACTATACGGGCTAATTAAACTGAAATTAGAACGGTACTTCTTCCGGTGCTAAATCAGAGCTTGAGCCGAAGCTTTCCATGATGTCCGAGCTCATAGATGCCATTGAGGACCCCAGGGCACCAGCTACAGGGGAAACCTGAGAAGCTTTACTTGCTACCTGAGCTTTGTGGTATTCCATAGTTTCACGACGGAGGTCACGTACCTCAAGGAATACATCTTTGAATTCCTGCTCCAGTTCAGGAGGAAGCAGAGGCTCGCCCTCTACCGGCGGAATCACATCTAATTTATACACGAAGTATTTTACTCCAATTCTTGGGTTAGTTACTTCCTCAGCAGAAAGCATAACTTTAAACATGTATACCGGTTTGCCACGATATTTGCTACCCAATGCTCTCAACGCACGGTCAAGTTTAGAACCTGCGCGGTAACTGGTTTTAGAAAGAATAATACGTACAAGGTCATACGGATTGTTTCCAATAGCAGCTACAATTTGATACTGAGGGATGCAACGATTTGGTACATCAAAATTATTAAATTCACAGCTATCACATCTACCGTAATTTGTACCGCATTCGCCCGGTTCGTTATAGGTTGGGCAGGAGCATTCAATGTTGCTGCCACCTTCTTCACGAGGCGGGAATTTTACGCGGGAACGCCAGGTACGCATAATGCGGATTTCAACTTTTTCGCCAAGACAAGCTTTTGTTACATCGTTTACCAGAGTGCCTGCATAAATATCAGGGAAACTACGGTCCTGGACTTCGGGACTCAGGGACTGCATTAATTTCAGTAACGGATACTGGCTTAAACTGCGTCTTTCATTTTCAAGACCAAAATCAAGCTCAGAGTCATCAAAGGTGCTATCCAAGAATTCAGTAACCGGGGTAGCGGCGGGTGTGTCAACACTTTTCAAAACTTCTTTTTCTTTTGCCATTTTTCTTAACCTCACTTTAACACTCTGCAGTATTAATACTGCTATTTGTTTATAGTATATCACAAACCGTTACTTAGTGTCAACTACTTTTTAAGATAAAAAATCAGCGTGCCCACTAAGAGACACGCTGAATCTATGTATAAGGCCTACAATGCAGCCTAATCCTCAACCCCTGCGGTAATTCCGGTTGAGCCCCGCTCGGTTTAATTTCTTAAATCGATAAGTCAGAGTTAGGATTTCGTAACTAACATTAGGGACTAGAAACTTAGAATCTGAGATTTGCTAATAAACTGAGAGACTAGAAATTTATCTACTCACGTGCTAATCTTTTTAGCATAATGCCAATCTCTTGTTCATCTATCAGAGACGGATTATACCTACAAATTCAATATTATTAGTTTTACCGGACTTAATTTAGGGTTACTACGCCTTGCAGGCCATTATAAGCTATTAGATAATTTTATCGAGGTTTACGAAGCCGTCATCTACCTCAACCATTGTAATAGCATTGCTCTCATTAATCAGCGGGTTAAGCTCCGTCATTAAAAAGAGGCTAATGTTGCTTATCCTCTCAGGTACGGAAGCATCAACCAAGAAGAGCGGTTGTGCTTGAAGTTTCTGCAAATCTTCTGGAGGAGTAGAGTTTGTGATATTAGCAGTCAAGTTTTTGCTGTTATAATTCGTGGCCGCTTTATTTGCAGCGGCGATAACACGTGTTAACGCTGAATCGTAGTTTACGAAAATGGTGTTAATGTCACGGGAGAGTACTAAAGCATCGGCTACAGTGATTTGCCCAAAGTAATCACCGGTGTTGATGTAAGTTTCCGTATTAGATTTATTAACAGCCTGTTTAACCTGCCGATAATATTTAATTAAATCACTAATTGCCTGTACGTCACTTGCAATGACTTTAGCTGCATCTTTTTGGTTGGTGGTGAGGTCTTTACTGTTGCTTAAAGGAGACAGCGTTTTAGTATGAGTCCCACCATAGGTTTCAATGTGTGTAATCGCCTTGTTAATGCGGCCTTCCAGGGTTTTAAGCTTTGTCAAAGCTCTTGCTACAGATATCATTGCCATACTATGCACAACCTTTCATTTCTTGATATTCTGATTACTTAAGTTACTGATTAGGGGAGGCCAGTAGCAGTCAGGTACGGCTCCCGACTGCTACAAAACCTAGAGGTCAATCTCAGAAGGCACAGATTATTCTGCGTCTTCAACCGGGGTGTAACGGGATACCAGAGCAACTTTTTTGCTGCGCGGTACGGTTACAGTACGGGTGTCGTTCGGAACGCGGAATTCACGTTCTTCACGTTCTACCATTTTCAAAGTACCGATATCCGGGATGCGTACGCTTTTGCCTTCCTTAACAGCTTCAGCAACAGCAGCGAATACTACGTTGATTACAGCTTCAGCTTCATAGCGTTTTACGCCCAGTTCTTCAGCTACTTTAGATACGAATTCCTTCTTAGTTAACATATTTGCCATTATTAGGTTCCTCCTCGGTATTTACTGCAAGTCTCGGCCCAGTAATGGGAAACGGCTTGCAACTTAATCTGTACCGATACCGCTCCGGTAACTCTCGTTTAGGATTGGCCGGTACTGTGTGAGTAAAGATGACACCTACTTGTGGTAGGTACACCCTATTGTCTGGAGAGAGTCTAAGCAGTTCGCTCAGCTGTCCAAAAACTCTATCATACATTATACCTGCCTCATCGAGAGTTAAGAGATTTTCAGAGGATTCCACCATCTTTTTACAAAATGGAGGCTTTGTAATGACAAATGGGTAAGGCTCCCAGGATAAGCCTTGGTCTACTGATGTAGTTTGTTCTCCCATATTACCTCTTTGCCCTTTCTCGTGATTTCTTCGGTACTTTCTTGCTGATAGGTTTGGCTCCCTTGGCAATCTGTGCCATAGCATAAGCGTCAGTAATGTCATTACAGATGTGGGTGAATCCCCATCTTTGTTTTACACCTTCCATTACTTTCTTCTTATCTGCAGCACCGCTGCCTGTTGCCACTTTCTTAACGTACGTCGGTGCAACTAAACTATAGTCAATGCCGAGCGTACCCAAGTGGTATTCAATGACGCCACTGAGCTTTCCTAGCTTAAAAGCTGCAAACTCAGATGCAAAAGCTGCACCTTCCATAACAACATAGATATCATCTATAGGATATGATAACACAACTTCATCCAACTTGTCAAGTAATTTTTTTAATCTTTTATAAAAAAATTCGTGTGGCGCTCCAGCTTTAATGGAGATAGCGACAAGCGGTTCGTCAGAGTCTGTGCGTAGCACCACGAGACCAGTTGAAGAATACGATGGGTCAATGCCGACAAAGTACGTGTAATTCTCTACATTGATTTCACTTTCTTCAGTTAAGTATTCGGGTGTTGCGTTTCGATTTTTTTTGCGCATCTATCCACAGCCTCCGCTAAGTCTGAAGCATTACGGTCGTACCAGCCGTCCTCAATCATCTGTGTCCTTAAATACCGGTTCCCTGTCTGTTTAAGCTGTTCGTACTCTTTTGACGTAAGTTGCATTTTGTTACAGATTTCTGCTTTTTCCATCTGGTGGCTTCCGTTTAAACCAAGTTCCATATTAAGAAACTCAGCGAGACCGGCGTCAGTCTCACCTAGCGTTTTAATACAGTTCTCCAAATATTCAAAAAACTCCTGGGTCAAGAACTCAGCTTCCGCACTAGGTTTAGTCGGTACGCCTTTTTCGTTGTACGGTTCCAGGTCGTCTTCGTCATCATTTGGGGTCTGATTCAAACTTTTAATACGTGACACTGCTCTGCTAAGTATTTGTAGTTCTACCAACACTTTGTGGCTGATATGTAACTTCTCCATAATCTCTTCGTCCGTCAGACCAAACATAGAGTATTTAATGTAATTGAAGAGTCGCTCTTTAGCGTCCCTACCAATTCCCATGCCTGCCATCGGTAAAAGTTCATTACGAATTTCAATATACACCATTTTTACTATCCAAGAATGGGCGTATGTCAAAAACTTAACCTTACGAGTCTCATCAAAACGGATAGCCGCTTCATAGAGCCCCACTGCACCTGCTTGTAAGATATCATCCGAATACCAGTTCCTTTGTGTAATGTCACCAATTTTTTTTAAAATATATTTATAGTGTTTACACAAAAGCAAGAAATTTCCGGTACGGTCACCAGACCTTATCATACGGATAATTTCTTCATCCGAAATGTCAGGTACCTTGAATTTACGAAGCTCTTGAGCAAGAGGGCTACAAAATCTCAGACCTCGGCGTTTAGCCTCTCCTGTATCAAGAACATCAAAATCCTTATGGTTTTTAACCAAAAATTTGGATACGTTAAATGGTGTATGCGAGATGTCCACGTCTTTTGGAATCACGTCAGTACGGCGAGACCTACGTGCTGCCCCTGGAGGATTAGAGGCACCTACTTCGTCTGTCTCTGTTACGTCATCGTTTTTAAGGGAGTCCCTAAGAGCCTTAGGAAGTACCTCTTTATTCTTGAAATTGAACTTCATGATTACCTGCCAATTTGGTTATATTTCCATTTCTTGGTAGATATTATACCATATTTAGTTCAATTTGTCAAGCATAATTTATTAGTAATTTTCTGTAATTAGCTGTAATTACTAAAAATCAAAAATAAAGAAAATAGGAGAGCTCACGCAGTAGTTTACTACGCTAACTCTCCTATAATATACTTATACCTCTTTTGACCCTGTATAGCCTTCAAGATATTTTTCTTGTTCGTTTTTAAAATCGTACACCATTTTTTGAAGTTTATGGCGTACAAGTGCATCTAAGTTTGTCATTGTATACCCATTATTTTCAAGGCTTATCAAGTAGTACAAACTGTAGGGCTCTGAAAGCTCCAAGGTATTAGTATGCAAATGTCCATGAATATTAATGTCATGTTCATGAAAAATTTTTGGCTCATGAGTAAAGAGAATATCAAGCCCTCTGTATTTCATGGATAGACTATCAACCGCAAGGTCGAACCCATGCTTCATGTAGTACATTAAAGATTTCTCATCGTGATTACCACGGACGAGAATCTTTTTACCGGGAAGTTTAGCTACAACATTATCAAGATAATCTTTGACATGCCAAGTTACATCTCCTAAATGGATAACGATATCCTCTGGCCGTACTACTTGATACCAATTATCAATAATCCTCTTTTCAAAATCTTCAGGTCGGTGACAAAGTTTAACCATGTTTGCATGGCCAAAGTGAGTATCTGTGGTGAGCCAGATTTGCTGCGGCTGTTTAACTTCCTCACACATATTCTAGTCCTCCCATCCTTTAATTTTATAAGTACCAGCATCGGTGTAACCAGATGCTAAAGCAATGAGCATATAGCTGGTAAGAAAGAAATAATAGTATAATACCCAGGTAATATCAAATACCTTAAACACCCCTGCGAATAAGATAATAGTAGATAGTGCTTGCATCCCGAAAATAGTTTTATAACCCTTAAACAGTGAACAATAAAACTCACTTAAAGTATGAAATGCAGCACTCGCTGTAATTATATAGAAAAACAAAGCTACAATCTGCATTACAACTACGTCTTCTTCAGCAATAATTCCAAAGAATTTATCACCGACAAACATGGCGGACGCCGATACATACAGCATAAACAAAAGCCATAACAAGACCTGCATAAAGGGTTTTACTGTATATGCGCTTGGCATTTTACGATTATAGGTATATAACATTTTTACTCACTCCTTATAGTGTTTCCATGCCGTCAATAAAGTCGAGGTAATCAACCTCTTCCGCTGCTTGAGCTGCTTGTCGTGCCTCAACTTCTGCCGGAGTTTTAGGTTTCTTTTTGCTTTTAGTTTTGTGTACAACTACGGACCCGCCTTTGCCTAACAAGATGTTAAGGTTCTGTTCCCTGATGTAAGTAGAGATTTTACCTTTTTCCCGCTGCAATAACTGTATGCCTTCGTCGTACGTATCTTCACATACGAGGTCGATATAAAGAGCTGTACCGTTCATACCGATTCGATGTTGACGGTCTTCGGCCTGCATACGTTCTTCAATACTTGGTGTATTCTCAAAAAAGATAGAGTTTACTGGGCCTACTTCGCAAGTAAAGTCATTTCCTCTACACTCTGATGAAATTTGGCAAATGATGATTTTACGCTTACCCTCTTTAAACTCACGCTTAATCATTGCCCTACGAGCATCGTCTACACGTCTGTCTAGAACTGTGGCCTCAATGCCCTTCTGGTATAAATATTCTTTAATCTTTTTAAGTACGTACGTATGTTTTGCCCAAATGAGGAAGGACTCATTAGACCCTTTAAGAATATCCCACATTTCTTCATATTTTGGACTGTTTAGCCAGATATACTCACCATCATCAGTTCTAATGAACCCGGCTGTGACTTGCTGGAACTTCTCTAACATCGTCACTACGTAATCCACTGTAACTTTCGGGTTTCCATCAATGTCATACATACCGCTCTCGCTTACGAGATTCGTTTCTGAGAGGGTTTTAGACATCTGCCCTAGTAAGTTATCATACCACATATATTGAGCCTCATAAAGAGGCAGTTTTCTAGTCTGGTACACCTTGGGTGGAAGGTCTAAACACTGCCATTTGGTGCGGGAAAACGCATAAAAATACGCCCTTTGTTTAAGCTCATCTATATGTTTATAACCTTTTATATATTTACCAAAAGGTGCGACACCATAGTCAATATACTGGTTTGCAAACACATATTGATTTGTACCAAACAGTGTTGGGTCTATAGCTAAGAACTGAGAGTACAGGTCTAACGGATTACCAACGTATGCCATACCCGTGAGGGCAACACCGTAAGGTATCGACTGGCAGAGGCCTGCCGTAGCTTGTGTGCGTTGTGCTTTAGGGTTTTTAATTTTAGTAGCTTCGTCTAAGATAAACATATCAAAGGCTGCGTCCTCTAAATCTCCATAGAGGGAATGCAGCCCTTCATATGTAATCAGTGCAAACGAAAACTTATCGTGCGGTACAGACGCTATCTGCATTCTTTTCTGACTAGGTGTACCGCTGATAAGATAGACCTCAGCATCTGGTGCCAGTGTTTTAATTTCCGCTGACCATTGATACAAAAGAGACCTTGGGGCTACTACTAAAACCTTGTGAATACCGCCGAGCTTTGCGTCTGCATGTCGTAGTTTCACAAGCGTGATAGAAGTATACGTTTTTCCCAAGCCCATATCGAGCCATAAAGCACACTTTGGTAAATTAAGCGCAAAAGCGAGAGCCTCTTTCTGATGTTGGAATGGCTCCCATACGTAATCAATAGTAGTAGGCAACGTAACATCGCGTTTCCCATCTTTGATGCCTTGTTGAAGCTCTAGGAGTCTTCTTGCTACTACTGACATGTGACTTACCCAGGTAGCAGTTTCTGTATCCTGCATAGCTAAATAATCTTTATAATTATGCCATACATCGACAAACGTGGCCATAGTCGCTGGGACTGTCCAATAGTTTTTAGAAGGATAATATTGTGTTTTATGTAACACTTTTTTAACTTGTTGAATCTCAGCGGCACCCCCATTAAATACAAGGTACTCCCCGCGTTTGTAAAACTGCATAATGTCACTCCTTCAATTATTTCCAGTCATTATTGTTATTATCTACAGGACCATTAAGTTTGTACCATTCTTTTATAACCTTGTCTATAATCTCATAGTGTTCATGAGGTGTAACTTTATACTTTTTCCAAAACCAATGTCCGCGTTGACTTGAAGTTAACTGTATTGCTTGGATATTAGACTCAGACTTTGTAACCATGCCAACATAAACTTTAACTTTGTGTGTATATTCAGAATATACAGGCAATATCTGTAATAATTCTGTTAAAGACACCGGTGGCTTAGGCAGCAAGCACTGCTCTTTTTCAGACAAAACGTCCTCATACGCCTTTCTAAGTAATATTAAACCTCGACGAGTTAAAATTATACCCGCTGGTGCTAAAAGTTTGCTGAAAAATTCGTCGTAAGTAATTGGCTCCATACTAATCATCCTTTCCGATTGCTTATTCATAGGCGACATACTACTCTATAGATAATATCCCTTTGACCACCTGTAAGTCCCTCCATACACTCAGTCCACCGTTCTTCTTTGTTTAACTGGTACCGTTTTGCAAAGCTAACGATGTAGTTAGCCCTCGGTTTATTGGGTACTTCCAAAACCTTTACTACCTTCTTGCCTATAGTTAGACTATCGAGTATCTCTTTGAAACTCTTAGGTAAAACAGGTTTATACTCCTCAAGTTCTGAGGGAATACGATTTTTAAGAATAAGCTTAATATCTGGGTAATCTTGGTCAGTTATTACCTGATAAAATGTAAGTAATCCTAAAAGGAAACGCTCAGGCGTAAGCCTTTTAAGATTACTAGCTTTGGCCTCGTCAAACACAACCGTATAATCCTCTTGCTTAATCTCTTCCATTTACGCCAACTCCTTCTGTAGCCCGAGTTTTACAAAGTTTATTACAGTTCTTTGCCGTTTTAATAACAGATGCCACATAAGCTGAAGTGCCTGGACTGTCAACAACAAGGATGTCCTCTGCTTTTTCAAGCCTCCTAATAGCTGCTTCAATTTGAACTGAAGCTTGCCTTAATACAACAGAGCGATTGCTCATACTCTCATATCCTTTCTTTCTCTTAATTTAATCTCAGAAACTCTAAGATATGCTCCTCGATATGCCTAAATAACTCCCCAACAAACAAGGCGTCCCAAAACCAGGTAAAGGCTAAAAGTGTGACGCCTATTAAGACTAATTGCCAAGTCTTCATAAACAGCCTCCCATATTAATGGCTAGGTGGCCTTACGATTACTTCTACGGTACGCCTACCCCAGGTAAACGCATCTTCTCGCGATGGCATTGCAATATCAATAATGGTTTCATTGATAGCACTGCCAGTATCGTGAGCAATGCACCAGCCAATGCCTGGTACGTATACTTCACTTTGCCACGGGATAACATTCGGGTCTACTGCGATAGTACGGTATGCTATTGCAGGGTTCCCATCTGCAGCAATACCAGTACCAGATGCATCAATCGGGTCATGAGTCCAGTATGCTGTAGCCTCTACAACCATTTTGTAATCATTGGCTGCATTATATCCACGCTGTGGAGTCGGCTGACCCGGAATTGAGCGAGGTTCCGGTAATGGAGTCACTGGTTCAGGTGCTGGCTCTGGCTCTGCTACTTCAGGAATTGCACTTTCCTGAGGCATTGTTGTAAGCTTAACTGCTATATTTGATACTGGAGACCCGTATTTTGCTATTAGAGTCTCAGATGTAATTGTGGGATGCTCTGGTACAGGCTCTGTACTCAAAATGCCGTTTGCTGAGTACACGATGATTCCCAGAGATACACCGAGTAGAGATGCATAAATATAATTTTTAATTTTCTGCTTCATTTAAACCCTCCTTTTATTATATACGTCAATAATTTCAAGCTCCTCCCCAGCTTTGGTCGGTATTTTAATAAAATTGTCTATCTGACAATAATACGGTTTATGGTGCCAAATCGTCTGATGGTCAATATGAAAATGACCAAATATCCAAGCTTTGAAGTCCCCTACAAGTGCAAATGGTGTAAGTCTGATAGCAGTCGGGTCATCTGTTTTCTGACCCCAAGTAGCTGTGTCGTACGCGGGAAGGCATTCTGCTTCTAACCGGTTTACAACCGGCTGAGGGCAAGTATGACTCAAGATATAGTCAACTTTAAGGTCGTGACTCTCAAAGTTTTTCATAGCATAGTCCGCTTCATCCTGACTTAATTCTTCTTGAGGCCACCAGGTCTTACCCTTAGTGCGATATTTTTTATCGACCGAAAGCCCACCGCCAATCGTTAAAAACGTAAGCCCATCTAACGTATAAATCTCACCGCGCATTAAATGATACACGTGTGCTGCCACTTGCTGTACATAGCCACCCCACTTAACAGATTTCTTGATAGCGTTAAGCATATCAAAGTTCTCGTGATTACCATCTAAGAACAGGAAAGTAATGGTAGTATTCTCAGCTAAACTATTAAAACAGTCTTGAAGTTCTGACGAATCCTCTTTAGCTACACCAAACCCGTCCTTTTTCTTGTACCCCTTGGCATTATTCCAAATAAAACCGAAGTCACCGGTACAAATAATGTAAATCGGTTCATTATCTTTAAGGCACCTGTCAATAGTGCCATCTTCATTAAGCTGGCGCACCAAGAGCGGTACTTTGTAGTAATCGTATGCTCTATGAATATCACCACACACAAAAATCATTATACATCAACCTTTCTATACATCCAGAAGCCCATTGTCACGCCAAGGTACGAGGCTTCCGTCTTTTTTAACTTCGTATAATTCTTGATTAGAGCTTCCATAATAAGGGATAGCCGAGCTACGCAGTTCTTCAATATATGGACCAACCTTAACGTAATCGAAATAAACTGCATAATCCGGTACTATCTCTTTAAATCTATCTAAGGTATTACCTGTATAGAGGGTCACCGTGAGCCCTAATTCGTGGGCACGTCTTGCGACCCATTTTACTGCGTCAAGTTGTAACGTCGGCTCCCCACCACTTAAAGTAATACCGGTAGTAGACGCTGTACGCATCTTCAGGAGTGGCTCAAGACGACACTCCCTCCCACCGTTTAAATCGTGTGTTCCAGGGTTATGACAATTCTTACAGTTAAACTTACAGCCTTGGAATACTAATACCAGGTTAACCCCTGGCCCATCCGTGATGCTATCCAATAAAACTGTGTTTAACCTTGCCGTAACTTCTTTACTCATAATACTACCTCCCGAACCAATGTGGTACTTAATATTATACCTCTTGCGAAATTTGCTGTCAACTTGCAGTTATGCCACCTTGTCTGGGATGCTCAATATATTCACCATGGAAACTAGAAGAAGGCGTGGTTGGCTCTTCTTGTTTTTCAAGTTTAGGATTCCGAGACACTGCACCAGTTATTGGGTCACAATATGCTAAATAATCTGGGGGCAACTCTTCTTCTGGCTCTGGAGCTTCCAATGTATCAAAGTAACCAGCTCTAGCCATCTTGCTAATATTATGAGGGAAGGAAAAATGCTTCTTAAACCGCTTATCATTATTACGCAAAAGCCTGTCTATTTGTACAGGCTGCCCATCTCTATTTACAAAAAAGATGTTAAATATATCTAAATAATCAAAATTTAAGAAGTACAAATTGTAAGTATGGAAGTCGTCTATGTTATCACACGGAACATAGCGAGTTTTACGGTCTGCACAGTAAATCTTAGCAAACTCAATGTAAGATTCAATTACTCTATTAGAGTCAGACTCGATACCCTTAGGCATTACCCCACCATATACATAAAGTGTAACTTTAGCACAATCAGAAGTAATAGCTTTAGCCTTCTCTAATTCTCGTTCGTCCTTATAGTTTTCATGCCAAATCTCACCATTTTGATACATTATTTGTCTTCCTCCTTATTTTAAAGTTAAACATTGTTGTAACTCTGGAAACTTAGCCCAAACTTTTTCAGCATTAATATGCCAATCAAATACTAATATCTTTTCAATCGCGCCGTCATCATTTGCTGCAATATTGATACCATCGTCACCATTGTTGTCATCAAAGATATACGGTTCATTACCACTTATATAAAAATGCATAATATCATGTCTTTTATCATACTTACATTCTATTTTTGCATCTTCTGAGATATAGTATTTGTTGTCTTCTGCATTTAAACTAGGATACATAGTGAAAAACGGAGCTTGTTCAACTTCACATCTGCCATTTAAGGATAGCAGTTTAAGTTGACTTAAATTTCCCTCTAAAATTTCAAATTTTACCCAGTTAGTAGTCTTTTTATAAATACGTTTATATTCACTGACTACTTTTTTATACTCCGACTTTGGTACCACGAAGACTTCCTCTTTAAACGTGGATTTTCCTCCTTCTAAGCCTTTAACACACATGTAACATCTTACAAGCACAAAGCTATTTGCAGATAGATAATTTGGGTTACCCATACTCATTATACACCACTCCTTTGTAAAAATAAAGATATAAATTAGAGGCCCTCCCAGTTAATACCTGAGAGGACCTTGTGAAACTTATTTACGCAATGGGAATCTGTCATCGCCATCTACAAAATTTGGGGTAACGACTGCCAAATTATATGCGCCTAAATCTTTTAAGATAAAGGTAGTCTCTGTGTTAACAACGCGACTAAATAAGTAAAGCTGTTCATACGTCTCTTTTACACGAGCCAGCTCTTTTTCTACTTGAGACTCACGGACTACCCTACGCACGGATTGAACTTCAAACACTGTCTCCATCACTTGGAGAGTAAGTTTATACTCTACTAGGTGGAGGGGCTCATGCGCTGCAACCATTTCTATCAGAGGTTCTTTTTTACTGTTAGTATTTTGTCGCGCCTTACACGCTTGTTTAATTCGGCGATAAACTAAATCATTCGTTAGTATAGAATACATGATTTAGGCCTCCTCTCTTAAATCATACAAATGGATATAATATGTTTGACCCGGTTTTAATTCTTCATTATCCACTATTATACCACCTACATTAACTTTTACACCATTTAATAAATAGGCATCAGAAAGTATATCTTGGACTGACCTCGGGTCTTTATACTCATTTTTTAATTCAATAACTATAGAGGTAAGTCGGATATCCTCATTGTATACTTGAGGTACTAAGATTTCTTTAGGCTGCACACCAAAAGCTGTACCAAATGTTGGTATATAACCTAACGCATATATTACACCTGCAAAGAAAATATAAGTTGCTATCCCTATTAAGGCTAGCCACGACCCAAATTTTAAATAATCAGATACTCTTTTCATTAGTAGTCACTCCTCTACACATCTGCTTTTGTAAGGTGAATACCACTACCAGGTTCATCACAAATGCGGTTATATTTATTTTCGCCCGGTTCCCATACCCTTTATCGTTGGGGCCAATATAGGCAAGGCCAATGTCAAAAATGTTTGAAATTATAACATCAACTGAAATAGACTCAATCTCATAGTCATCGCCGTCTTGTGGAGTACACCAGTCTTTACCAAAATCTTCTAAGTCTTTAAACATGTCATCTGGAGTTCCTATACGGAGGTCAGAAACATATCGCTGAGTTTCATTGTCCTCGTTAATAGTAGCCGTGAGCTTATATAGGCTTAGTCTTTCATGCTCTGGCCCTACCGTGAGAATAACGTGAGCCCTCTTATGTACCTCCTTTAAATCATCGTAACATTTTTGTGGAACTGTAATTTTCATAACCAATTCTCCTTTCTAAAAACTAAAAAATTTGTTCTGTAGAGTTTAATATTCCTCTACATAATACTTATACCACATAAAGGAAATGCCCCAGTATCCGTGATGGATGCTGAGGCGTAACCTAGACTAACCTTTTTTTATTCAGTTGTTTATTCCGTGGTGGTAGGAAGGTCTATTACTCCATACTCGCACAAGTCATCGAGCCCAATGGGAATCCCGAGGTGAGTAGTACGGTCATGGAGCTCGGACAATTTACCGAGGTTAAAGTTTTGTACGGAGCTAAAATAACCAGTTATCCTACGTACACGTCTGATATCGGTAGAGCCACAATTCTGGCACCCCTCCAAGGGGATGATTCCAAGGTGACCACAGTTATTGCAGAAGTCAATCGGGAAGTTTAGAGCAATGTAGCCTGCATCTGCGTCACATGCTTCATTTACAATTCTCTCGATAGACTCAATGTTACCGATGGGAGATGCACCTAATTCAAGATACAAAATTGCACCACCAAGTGCATACTTATGGTAAGGTCCTTCAAGTTTAATTTTCTCTTCTGCAGTAACTCTCGCGAACGGTGCAACATGACAAGAGTTTACAAAGTAATCTTTATCAGTTACGTGAGGTACTACACCGAATGCACGGCGAGTTGCTTTGAGAAGGGTATGGCAAGCGCTCTCTGCTGGAGTTGCAATTACGCTAAAATTAAGATGATACTTTTCAGTACATTCTTTAGCGTAGTCTGCCATAAACTTAGCGATTTTAAGGCCAAGCTCTTGTGCTGCGGGGTCTTCGTGCTGGCCTTTGCCCATAAGTTCCATCAAAGTTTCGTAAATACCAATGTAACCAAAGGCTAAAGTACCATTTTTGAGGGACTCTTCGATAGTTTCGTCGTCAGGACGATACTTAGAATTAAGCCATAAACCCTGCATGTTCATAGGTACGTCTTTGCGACGTAAGTTTCTCAAGATGTTATATCTGTGAATGAGCTGACGTTCACAAAGCTGCATAGTTTCGTGAAGTTTATCAAAGAAGGTATCTACGTTGCCCTGTGCTTCCAATGCTAAGTATGGAAGGTTAATAGTAACGAAGGCAATGTTACCACGGCCATTTGCTACTTCTGGTCCATTAACATTAGATGCAATGCGGGTGCGGCAGCCCATATAAGACACTTCTTTTCCATATGGAGCATTAAAAGAGCTATCCATGCTAATATACGTTGGGAACATGCGATGAGCGGTAACTTTCAATGCTAATTTAAACAAGTCATAGTTAGGGTCTCCAGGATATCTGTTGACACCTGTTTTAACTTTAAACAAAATATTTGGGAACAGGGGTTGTTCGCCATGACCTAAACCTGCGTCATAAGCGTTTAAAATTCCTTTGGTAATTCTACGTGCTTTTTCAGACGTATCCATACCAAGTGTTACTGAAGTGAAGGGTCGGATTGTTGTTAACCTACAGTTTTTTATCTGTAGCTCTGCGAGTTACCTCGATTTCCATCGGTTGGTCAATTCCAACCCAGCGTAGCGTACCTTTTTACCCTCGCCTTTACGTTAGGGTAGTGGGGCCTCTTGGGTCTATTATTTCAAGACCTACGCGTTGCGCCTGACTATATAGTTTCGTCTATATAAGTAGTAACTTCGATTATCTTATATACTACTCAGTATTACTAAATACTGGCCTTCGTACTCGGGTTTTCCTTACGGATGTTCCTGCTTAATTCCCCACTTATAATACTAGGCATTTCTACCTAGCACGGCAATTCCTTACCTGATTTCCGGCTCTGGCATGGAGGGTGTTGAGGTTTCCAATAAATCCTTCACATGCCTGATAAATTTCATCATCAGTTGTATCATCTGTTACAAATTCCGCCATCTCGGAATCTATGTCGTTTACGCCGATTCCCGAAGTATAAATATATTTCTATAATTTATACATTCTGACTATATCATTAAGCGTTCACCTTTAAAAGGCTCACACTCTGCTCTGCGCTTCGCTTCAAGATTTTCACTCTCCGCTACTCTACTCACTTACTCTCGGTAGTATCACTACTGCCGATATGCTTTCGATAGTCGATTGACGCTCAGCGATTACGTCGCCGCTCGCACCGGATTCCCTCTAAGTACGGCGTAGTTTCTCTTAGAGTATCCCCGGTTAGCCTGGATGCTAACTGTCATTTCCTACAGTTCCTAAATCGTCATCCAGACACCGTACATGTGTACGTTCACAGAGTTTTAGTTCGGCAGCGGTTACTCACCGAACTGGCTATTAGCAGCACTCTGAAGTGCGATTGCAGCCAACGCAAACGCAGTGCCAATACGTTTCGGACGACGCAGATACCCATGAGGCATCTTCATATCGTTTAAAAGTTCACTAACTGCAAAGTTTAAACAGTTATAGGTAATCTGGTAGAAGCCTAAGTCGTGGATGTAGATTTTACCAGAACGGTGAGCTTCAGCAATATCCGGTGGAACAATTTGATTAAGCACATAAAACTTATTTACGGCTTCTGCAATCTGTGCCATCTTAGATGCCGGAGAAAGCAGCGTGTTTGCGTTGTCCTTATTGGTTTCCTTAGATATTTCACGAATCTGACCTAAGATGTCACCTAACTGGTTCTTGGACTGCTTACGGGTATTACGGTACTCAATGTAACTCCTTGCAGCATCCTTGCTTACTTCCATGAGCTCATCTTCTACATATTTGTGAATAACCTCATACGAAATAAGCGAATTCCTCTGACCGAATTCATCAATGCGGTCTTTAACCTTATCAGCAATAACCTTTGCTTCTGCATCAGCATCATCACGGCTATAACCTGCACTACGTAGTGCTGCCCATGCTGCGCGCACGATTTTCATGATGTTAAAGTCAACGACCTTACCATACTTGTTGAGAACTTTTACTGTGGCCATACAACTACCTCCTTTTTATTAACTAAAAAAAAAATACAGTGCAGAAACGCTGGACAGTACCACAATATCTTGTAATACTGCCTCTCGCTGTCTGCACTATAAATTATACCTTAGTAACTCTTATTTGTCAAGTAGCTGTATTTTGCTTATTTTTGCGAGCTGCTCGCCTTGCCTCCTTTTTCGCTACCATGTATTGTTCTACACGCTCATCAATAGTTTGTCGAGCTCGTCTGCGTTTAGGCATTTCTGTTACAATTTTATCTTCAGAAAAATTATTTTTGTCTACACTAGATATAGTTGTTTCTGATTCTGCTACTATATCTTGTGTTTGAACTGCTTTAGATTTGCGTGAAGCCCTCTTTTTAGTGGGTGTAGGTTTTTCTAAACTGAAATTAAAAGGTGGATACAGGAACTTACGATTGAATGCTTCTTTGGGTACATTAAATGCTAAATGGATAGCACCCGCTAAGAAATTAGGAATCTGAGTAACGCACTCTTTGCAAATTGCCCCTTCTTTAAGCTCTATAACCCTCTCGCCAATTGTAATTTTAATAGCTGACTGTACAACACTCTTAGAGCGCTTAGGAAACTCCCTGCCGCAGATACGACACACCTGAACTCCATCGTTAATATCAGTTTCCGGTTGTTTTTCTACTGTACTCTTCAATGGCGCGCTCTTCGGCTCTGCCGCCGTCGCCACCGCCACTTCTTTCTTCTTTCGAGGCATTTAGTTTACGCCTCCTTTCCTCTATGAGCTTCTCGAACTCATCAAGCAGCCAATCCTCGCTCGTTAATGTAATTGGATTCTTAGCTGCTTTCTTGTCCCTTACTTTTTTATCTTTTGCTTTTAGCATCAGATACTTTTTAGTCTTCATAAGTTCCCTGTATACCTCGTTTACTGGAGAACCCTTTTGATACACATATAACTCGATAGACTGGATAAATTTTTGTAAATCATTACGTGCTTGTAACTGTTGAGCTTTGCTTAACTTACGTCCAGGCGAATCTGCCCACTGATTGCCAATATGAGCACTTCCTTTCCTAGAGAAACCACGTTGCTCTAAGAAGTAGATAAGATATGCACTTAACGTATCCAAGCAATGATTACAAAGTGGGAAAATAGGATACAGCTCGATGCCATTAATCGTAATCGTACCGTTATAATCCGGTAAGAAAATGTTAGGAGTTACTGACCTGTGTCCATCCAGAGCACAATACTTCCTAACCTGTGGCATAGCACCAAGCTGTACTAATTTAGATTCAATCTCACGCAGCCTCTTGCCTGCACATATCGGACACTCTCCATCAACAAGTAAGGCTTCTGTGATTTGACGATGACAAGTCTTGCAAGCACGAATCGAGACTGAGATGGCCTCCCGTTCTTTAAACTCCGGGTCAACATCTGCGATGTCGATATCGTCGTTGCTACTCTTTGCGCTTGCAATATGCTCTCTATCTTCCGTTTCCATATCTTCGAGTAAAGACTCGATATCGGAGTCGGTTTCGCCTACTTCCATATTACCATCTACTCTAGCTTCACCTGTATCCGATATCTCTCCAAGTGTATATGTTTCATCTTTACTCATCTTAATTTCTCCCTTATTTAGACTGCCGTTCTAACGGGTCTGCGCAAGGTGCATTGCTGAGACCCATAGCCGCTACATACTTAGCCCAGAGGCCGCAAGATACTGCTTCGTTACAACCGTGCAATCTGTAACATTTCGGTTTTAAGAAGTACCCCCACTCTGGGTCTTCTGCTTTTACCAGTTCACACATCTGCTGAACGATGGACCTGATTTCCCACTGAGCCTTAGTACATAAACGCTCGTTTGCAATGTGCATTAATGCTTCAGGCGTAAGCCCGATGTTCATGTGTGTAACACGAGCAAGAGGCATGAAGTACCTGGCATCAGACTTAGATGTACCTAAATCTGTTAAGCGTTTATAGATTTTATCGGCGAGCACATTCAGTTTTTCAATATCATCTGTAAGTTCCTCATGATTACGCATATGTACAAGTACGGAATCTGGTACTACTATATCTTCCGTAGCTCCAGCAAAGACACCCGATGCTTGATTAATTGCTACGCCCACATGATGACGTACGAGTTGATGTGACGCTACTCTACTCATGTTTTCGATTTTAAAAAGCCACATAATGCCTCGGCTAGCACTGAAGTGCCCCGCTTTTACACAGCTAAACCCAATTATTTGTGCTTTTTTATCGGGCAATTCTGCTTCAACGTCCGTCGATTTACAGATGCTAGCGAAGCGCCCGATATCACGAAACGCAGTTTTTACCGCTTCTGGATTTAAAAGCGTGACTTTAGGTCGCACGATATTACTTTCCATTTGTACTCCCCCAAATCTGTTTTAACCACTGAATACCTGTACCGATAAGAGCTATAAAGTCATCGCTAACTTCTGCCTTAGCTCCTTTTCCTTCGGTACGTTCCACCTTTAAGGACAGCTCTAATGAGCTGGTTGACTTTGGCTTTGTTTCGGTTGTTTCTGTTGTGCTTAATTGCTTCTCTAAGTTTGACATTATACGGCACCTCCTGTTTCTTTCTTGTATCAAAATAAGGCTTCATAAGGTCAATGTAGGTATCATTAACATGTACGTATTTATCATGAATATCCTGTTTGACCTTAGTGAAGTCAATAAACCCGGAGTCTGCTTCCTGCATCACATCCTGAAAAATCCTGGCGTAGCCTACAAAAAGTAAATACTCTGTAAGTGTCAGCTCCTTACGCGCTTCTTGTTCCTCGTTCCACGCTTGGAGTTCAGATGAAGACATTAAGCTGCTTGTTGTATCCCTATCTTTAAAAAACGCCAAGGTTTGAGGAAGCCATTTATCGAGCAGAAAGCTGTAATGGTAAAGTTTAGCACTCATGCCAGTATCCCATACAGCGTTAAGCGCAGCTACTGTTGCTGACGTCAACCCACTTAAGTAAATATGGACCCGCTGAATACCCTCGGCTTTCCACTTCAAGCACTTTTCTTTTGCCAAATCCTGAAGCTGCTTAATATCAAGCGGGTTATACCCATTCTTACGTTCATCGAAAAACCAGTCTTTAACATAGCTCGGCACCCGGTGCCTATTTTGAAATAAAGCTACATTTTTTATCCTAAGCATACAAGCTGCGTCACCTCCCTCCATATTAATACCAAACAAACTACCTGGTTGAATTAGTATATTCAAGCGTTGATGTCCTAAAGGGGTCTCTATATGGTACACCGTCCACCATCATAGTAACATACTCTTTAGCAAATGTTATGTCTGGCAGCAGTTCCTTTTTTAAGCATGGCGAAGAATCCGTTATTCTAGCTGCTGAAGCTTGGGTATACTCAGAGTTATCGTCTTTGAAAGTTATTTCTGCTGCATTCATTAAATTACCAATAATACCAGAGATTATATCGTTGGGGTCTGCCTCACAATAGGTAGGGATATCATAGAACTTTGCAGTAAGATACTCTACCAAGCAGCCCTTAGCTTTCTCAAAACCTGGTGCGAATACAGCTAAATCAGCTTCTGATAAAAACTCAAGAGATTTACCTAAATACCAAGAACCCCTATGTTTACGGTTTGTAGGACAGGCTTCTGGTATGTAGGAATCAATGAGCTCTATGGATTCGGTAGGATACTTCGCCTGCACTTTTTGAAACATTTTAGCTCTTTCGTCTAAAATTGTTTTTTCGTCTCTACCATTCATCGGCTGAGAGATAAATACCTTCATGCTTTAGCCTCCTCTTTTTCACCTAAACCAATCCCTGAAATAGCATTTAGATTTAGCTGCTCTTTAAATTTAAGCTCAGCTAAATCTTCATCACTACTTACATCAGGTGTAACTTCGTTATCAAGTGTAACTTCGTTATCAAGTGTAACTTCGTTATCAAGTGTAACTTCGTTATCAAGTGTAACTTCGTTATCAAGTGTAACTTCGTTATCAAGTGTAACTTCGTTATCAAGAGTCGTAAACTCAGGCATTAAGTCATACTTTTTCAGTATCTCCTCACCATGCTTTTTCATGTAATTACGGATGTATACCTGATATACTGGGAATTCGTCAAGCTTATTTAACATATCAGCGGATACGGTGCTTGCACTAAACTGCACTAAGACATCCTGGTCCATATCATAGGGTACACTAATCACAGACCCTGACCCAACTCCTGGCATCGTGATAGCTAACATATCGTACTTTTTAATGTACCGGTACTCGCCATATTTACGAAGGTCTTTAGTTTTCTCCGGCTTCAGAAGGTTCATTGTTGTCATTAAGGCTTCCTCCTTCCGTATCAAGCTGGGAGAGCGCAGCTACAAGACTGCTTAAGTTAATATCGGCATTAGCCGCTATAATCGCTGCCATATCCTGTTCAAGCATCGAGAACCGATGACATTTGCGGAATTCTGGCAAACTAAGCGGTGAGGGTACAGCCAGGAACTTAATTACGTTTAGAAGCTCACCGTACGCATTTTTAGCCATTGTTAACAGAACCGACGCCATACCAATTACAAAGGTGTAATTTTTATAGACAGTGCTCTCTGGGTTATCCTGAAATTTCTCCTGGTCATTCGCTGCCTGCACCTGGAGTTTCGCTGCTGTAATCATTACATAATATAGATACCCCAGTAGACAAATAGTATAACTAAGTGCCAAGCTATACACTGCTACACCCGGTAGTTCTAGCGCACCCTTATCAGAGTCAATATTCGGGCTCGCAATACTAATCTTAGTGTCGGCTTTCCTTGTCACGAGCATATTCTGGGTACTGCTTTCATACTTATCGTAAGCCTTCGTAAACCATAATATCTCGTCGAGCGTAAGCTGAAGGGCTGTAAGCAATGAATTCAATTCACGAATTACTGCTACTGTATCCGCACTTATAAGACTCGGTTCTTTAAACGGGACCACCATTGCTTTCCAGATTAACGCTGGGAGCTTGTATTCAATGTATTTGCCTTGGTTTAAATCAAAGTATCGCCAGATAAAACCATTATTGATACTGTATAAAGGTGACGTGCACAAAAACTTAGCAAGAGCTCCAGCGATAGGCTTTGATGTACTGGTAAAGCCCAGGTTTAATACATCCATCAAATATGAAGTATGCGGATAGTAAGCACTATCACTATTGGGTGTATATTTACCAAGCTCATTATCTGTGAATGTAATACCCTGTATATAATAGGGTTGGTGAAGAGTGCTATTATCTGCAGACATGATGGCAATATATTCAATAGTACCTGGTGCGGGGCCCACCGTATCTACTGCAGAGCTACCCTTGTTACCCCCTAGCCCATACCCTTTGTTGATATACCTTTTAGTAATATCTGCTGAGACTGTGGCTACACTGTTTAATAACCTTGGGAATAAAGTAAAATCACCCAAGAATAAAAATTGATGTCTTTCGGACTCTGAGCGCCTGCTCATTTTTATCTGGGCTTCAGGAAATAAAACTGCCATTAAAAATCCCTCCAATCTTTTATTATTATAGCATAAATTTAAAGTAATGTCAATCTCTATTTAGCTGCCTTATAGTAATATTTAGATGAATAATACGGTGCTAAATAAAAATCTAGCAGGTCCTGATGTTTGTGACCTCTTGTCAGTTCATAGAACCGATACAAGTCGTCTTCGGATACTTCAGATTCCGGCGTGGCCCCGGCTCTTGAACAATCTGTATAAATATTCACAAACTTTGAATAATTATGCAATAGATAGTATAACTCATAATACCCCATAAAAAGCTTTAGTGTATCACCTGATTCAGCTGTAACCTGCTCGCTTAAATGAGTAGTATTACGGGGATTATAATGCAGCCACATAGACAGAATTGGGTTTATGGTGTCGCAATGTCTTGTAATCTGAAGTATGTCTTCATTGGCTAATAATTGTCCAATAATAATTTTACCTACAGAGCTTTTTGCTATCTCTGGGCTATTAAAGGTCTCAGATAAGAAATCTTTCTGTTCTCTGAGTAATTTCTTTAACTCCCATAAAGATGCCAGGACAAGTGCCTGGAACATGCAAACATTGTAAGAATCTATAGGTATGGAGTAACTAAGGAGAGGGTTTGGGTCATTAGGCGATGCAAAAAGGACAACTCCTCTAAACTGCCTACCTCCCGCAAATTTAGGGCAAATACTGTACCAGAATTTATACAGCTCCTGATGTAGAGAATAAAGGAGAGACGCTGCCTGGCAATGCCCATTTATTTTATAAATCTCTTCGTTTTCACTTAAGCTTTGCCCAGATGGTGCTGCATATAAATTATCTGTACCCTCAGGAGTCACATGAAGTGGGTTACATACGAGATGAGTGCAAGTGCTGAGTAATTGACAGAACCGGGTAAGCTTATCTTTGTATGGCGCAAGTGTGCGTTCAAAGCAGCCTTGAATTCCTCTAGCTAAATACTCAACTTCACTCCTTGCTTCTCCAGATGCTACTTTATCTGCTAAGAATCTTGCCCTACTTTTTTCTATGTCAGCAAATAGTAGTAACAGCTTCCTGCTCTCTTGAGGAGTGCAATTATCTGTACAGTCTAATACACCCAGCTCCATATCGCCTTCATAATTCTCCCCCAAAAATGTGTAATCCGTACTGCCTTCTGTATCTTTATAAGCACAAAATTCGACAGGTTTACCAGAATTAGCCCACCTAGAGTCGGCGTCATCGTCATCGCCAAAGTCCCAATAAAAATAAGTATCGACAGCTTCAGTAACAGAACCTGATTTTTTCTCTAAATGGTTTAATACCTGGGTAATGCAGGTGCCTTCACTGTAGTAATCAATGTTCTTTGTCATTTTAAGTATAGTAGTAGCCATTTTATCAATTACAGACTCTATCTTACTTATGAGCTCTGTAAGAGAATACTGGGCGCTACCATGCTTTTCGTTGACATACGTTGCTACCCCTAAGAGCATCTTCTCATAGGAATTGAGTTCTGCCCATGGCTTTGACTTCAGCTCTATTAACATGTCAATATTAGAAGTCCAGCCACATGCACCCGGGATTAAATTAGATTTAGAAGTTGTATCAATTCTAGAATTAAGCTCATCCAGTACAGACGTATACGCTCCCTTTTCCATCAGTTCGCTTGTCTGTGCTACTACCTGAGCATGAAGAGGCATCTGGAGTCTCTTTGTATACTCAGGCAGGTTATTGTAATCACTTAGCGTTTCGGAGAAGCTCACGTTATCATCATGAGCAGAATAGTTGCCACGTCGACGCTTGGTACCACTGGAAGGTAACTCTGCTAAATAACTGTGGTTATGTATTCTAAAACTTTGTCCAACACTTGGTGCAACAGATGACTCAGATTTAATACAAATAGAAATCAAAGGTTCAACCCTGTTTAAATGGTCCCAATCTTTTTTACTCATTAAATGCATGGTATTCAACTGATTAGGGCCATGATTATCCCAGGTACATGGATTATAACTTGGTGAATTAATACTCAGTAACCAGTTTTGCTCCTCCCTGACATAATAATAACGTGCTGCCCCGATACTACCAATATTACCCAAAAAAGGTGTCATCTTCGTTAAAATAGTTTTCTTACTCATAATGTATAATTATTCACTCCTTTCTGTATATTTATACAATACGGGATGCATCTACTGTATTACCCAGCTGCATCTGACCTAACATTGCATAAATATTCACATTTTTTGTATACTTATTCATAAGACCTGCAATTTTATGCAAGATGCGTTCATATCGTCCAGCTGTGAGATTATTAAGTTCGAGCCAGTTAAAATAATCGCATAAAATGGAGTACCCTAAGTTTAGCATGTTAATAGTTTCTTTAATAATCTCAGGTGCGTTTTTAACCATGAAATCAGTGTCCATACCATAGACCACATCACCATTTTCCGTAGTACAGGGGGTCAAATCAAAAGAGGTTAGAGGGTTGTTGCTGCGGCCATATGGGTTACAGAGCACAGCTTCCCAGAACCTGTTTGTAGCACTTAATAAATGCTTAGAAGTCGCCGTATGCCACAGACTATAATCTTTACAGTACACATAATTCATGGGCAATTCATCGTTATAACTGAGATTTGGGAAGAATGGAGCTAAATCCGGCATTAAGTTAGCGATACTGCTATTTTCAAAATTTGTATATGCATGGATGGTTACGGATGGGTCACGGTCCTCGCTGCCAATATAAGATGGGGCCCTGTCGAAAAATAAAGTCGGATGTGCCATATCTACAAAAGCTTGGTGACCTACCGGCCAGATGCTACCGTTAGAAAAGGTGCTAAGGCTTGAATCTATAGACTTATAACCTGCTATATCGAGCTGACTATAGGTATTAAAAAGTGAAGGTACACCATTTGTCTCGTATGGCCTAAAGCCTGTCGCACGATGCCGCTGGTTTTGTACTGTGAAGGTGTCACCATTCTCTGTCATTTCAAGGTTTGTCGTAGAAAACCGAGGACCCCTTACAATATTACGCTCATCATACGTACGTATTGGTACTAAACGTCCAGTATCCTGAGAATACGGGGGAGTCAAGCTATTCCCCTGTAAAGCACCTGTCTCTAAGGTTGTAAGGTCATAAGCATTCGTATTCTCCATGCGTAAACCCTCAGGTACAATGTCCGGTATACGGGTAAATACAGAAACTATGCTATCATTGTTCCTGACTACACGAGAACTTGTTACCTGGGATAGTACGGTACGGGCAGTGTTATATGCTATGGCACCCATGTACGGCTTTGAAAGCTCATCAAAATTATTACGGGAAGGCAAAAGAAGCGTATCTTGGGCTAAGCAGTTTATAAAGTGCAGCTCTGCAGTCATTTTATCATACTGGGAAACTGATGTAATGTTAACGTCACGAGCTGAGTTGGCTGTGGACGCTTTGTAGTACACCCCCGCCTTGCTAAGAGCATGACGAAGTGGCTGCTTTATCTCTAGATGTAATTGCAGCTTACTTCCGCTACCTTCGTCATGGGCTCGAGTGAATACATCTTTTGATAAGTCAGAAAGCCTATAGCTGTTGTTTACTGCAGGCCAGTCTCCCAATTCCTGCCAAGAGTTAATACCACTCATTTGGAACCCAAAGAATTTAAACTTTGGTGTGTCAAGCCATTCTTTCTGGTTTATAGGAATGCATACAGCGTTTTTGAAAAACGGGAAGAACAAACCTGCATGCTCTGTAAGGACATGCTCTGCTGCGCGTTTAGAAGCTAAACGCTTTTGATTAGTGTACAAAGACTTTAAGAACGGAGTATCTTTGTTATACAGGGCTAAGGCGTGCCCGAATCTCTTTAAAATCTTAGAATGGAGTATGGGCATACGGAACGCTAATGCACTGTAATCATGGCAGTTAACGAAGGGGCGCTGCCAGATATCAACGTACTTAAGGTTTGATACTAAGGCTGCGTGGGTAAGCGTGTGGCCATCATTGAGTATCTCTGTAATCTTGTTCCTCTCCCGGTCTGCTGGTTTAGTCCAAGGACCTGGCCTCCGTGTACCGGTGGGATTATCGAGATACTGCGTAAGCAAATTGTATGTGTACTTGTAACCCCTATCAAAGGGGGCCTCACGCCTAATTATGTTATGAATGATACTCATAGTAAGCGGAGATAAATTATTGCCTAAATCCTTGCCTACCAGATAATTGTGGTATGAATACTGATAATATTCGCCGGTTTTATACTCTTTTGAAAAACGTCCATCATCTACAAAATGTATCTTTTCACAGTATGCTGGCAGTGCACCTAACGTGCTTAGATTGGTTTTATATGCTCTAGAATTCGTTCTGACGATATTTGATAACCGGTCCATATAATTTATCTCGCCCCAAAATAAAAACGCGTACAGAGGATTCTCATGCGTCTCAGGGGTATGTTTGTAGTAAAGATTGGGGTTGATTTTATGGTCATGGTATAGAGATAATAAAGTCTCAGACATTTGCCTGAATAACCACGATGCTGTACGAAGATACTTAAGGTATGGCTTAAGATTTACGTGAGTATATGCTTTAAGGGACTCACTCTGTACCCTTGGGTAAAAGTCTTTTGGCTCAAATGGAAGCTTAGCGTCCATTAAGATGGATTCGAGATAATTACCGGAGAACCCATAGTGGCTTTCAAACTCTATGTCATGACAGGGCCCCATATTGTAAGCATAACAAACAGTTACAACCTCTGAACTTTCAGTATGTGGTAAATCACGGATATAAAGCGCCGGTTCTGTGACCTGATTGGGCCTGGCCTTGCCAAGCTTCGTGTACACTAATACAGAATCTGGCCCTACTTTTTTATGCATGTCTAATCACCTTCTTTTAATTTAAACTATTTAATTCCTGCTGCTCTCTGGGTATCTTTTTCACTTCTACGTTAAAATCAGGGCCCATGCCGATATCAAGAAGGGGAAGGGGAACCGAATAATTATTACGGGACCAGGGGGTTTCTGGTGTCCTACTAATTTTACCAAATACTTTGTCCATGTATTCGTAGCTACTAGCATTTGGTGCTAAACACACGATATAATCTTTGGTGCTAGTCTCCTGCCTGTGAGACCAGGAATACATATACGAAAATATTTTAGCAAGCTTAAGTAAAGGCCATGATGCTAATGTGTTTAACACTGGAGCCCCTAGTTGAGCAATGAGCAAATAGTACAGATTAGACCCTTGTGATAAACAGGAGTGATACCACTCTCTATCATTAGCATCAAATTCTAAACCGTACCAAGATGCGTTGCTAAACGGTATTGCTGCCCATAACATTGTATCATCTTTGGGTTCCTTTGTAAAGTCAAAGGCTGGCCCACCATCTAAAGAATACGTAACGCTTGCCTTGGTTGCGTTGTAAGTGCGGAGTTGGGAACGACGCCATAAAGTATACAGCACATCAAAATTACTAGGGATAGCACCGTATAGCTTTTTAGAAAGATACTCGCTCATATTGCGGTCAGCGTTTGGACTGAACAACAGAGTGTAGTCGTCACCATCAGAAAAATAGTCTTGTACCTCACTGCCTAAAAAGAGACGCTCACTTATCTGCCGGGCTACTTCAATGCAGCTCCCGGCCATTTCTTCAAATATAGCAAAATCATGTAGCCACTCAGGTGTTACAGGGTATATCGTTATGAGCTTTTTAAGTGCTTCCATGCGGTGTTTTAAACGGACGTAAAGTATAGGTATAGCATAGATATAACTTATGGGGTCGGTGACTAAAGCGCATGGCTGTTTTAAATCTGTGTACCCATTCCAAAAATTATGGCTGGAGATATAACTAGCACCCCTACCTCGGCCTGCTTCTTCTGACCACCTCTGTATAGTGTAGTACATACACCTGATAACATTCCAGTACATCATGAGACGAACTGTACCACTTGGCCGCCCGAAGAGAGGTTCAGCATAAAAGATAGACACATTACGCTCAAGCTCCCTGATAAGCTCACAGACCTCCCAGATGGTGTAGGGTAATACTGCATGAAATTTATATTCACTGTATCTCGGATGAGTGTCTATGAGGTGCCTAGGCGCTAAATTCCGTACGTAGTAGTTAACTAAAGATACAGGTATTTTACAGGTTGGGCCCAAAAAGAATTCTGTAAAAATATGCAAGTCATGGTCGAACCACTGTGAAATGTTGCATCGGTTAGCCTTACCCATCGATTCGATAACTGCACCGTTTAGCGAATTTGACACTCTATCTTCGTTAAGAGCGCTGCAAAACCGAAGAGAATACTCCCCCTCATATTTACGAAAGAAAAATTCTGGCTGGATGCTGGCAGATACTGTTTTTAAGCTTTGAGCCACGAGGTCGGGTGATGTGAACCTGCCTGAACCTTTTTCCACAAAGATAAGTTTGTTACGGATACGAGATGCCTGGAAAATATTGTTGAGTGCAGCATTCTCTTTGCTACTCTTATCAAAAGTGAAAACCTCCGATTCATTTCTTGGAGTAGTTAAAAATGAATACCTGTAATAACTGGGAGTAACTGTCCCCCACGGAGTTTGTACCAGACGGTCACCATTATAACGACGGCGGTAGAAACTGTAAAGACTAGGCCAAGAAAATTCATACTTCAAAAATTTATGAGACATACAAATCAGCCCCTTTGCTAAAAATTAGGATACAGTGTTGAATCAGATGCGCTTAGCCTGTCGCACTAAACAACACACCCATCCTTATTTTACTTATACCAATCTAAAAAATTACCGAGTTTTTCGGGTAGATATAGGGGTGTGGTAAGCTTTTTGCCGAGCCTGTCGGGTTAAAAGCATTGTGGTTACACTTTGTCTACACTTTTGAAAAAAAAGTGTAACCGCCGAAAGCCGCATGGTTACTAGGGTTTATATATATATACTACAAATACTACACTTTTTTTATATATATAGTACATATACGCGCGTTTAGGGGGTCCCCCTGTTTTGTATATGTATAAAAATAACACGTACGATTTTACGTATATATATCTACTTATTCAAAAAAAGTGTAGTTTTTGTAGACAACTACCTCTAACCCCAGTAATGATGCTGGTTTTCGCGGTTACACTTTTTTAAAAAAAGTGTAGACAAAGTGTAACCACCCTTGTTAAACCCCGATGTACTCGGCACTCTGCGGTTACACTTTTAGTTTTTCCGAGCCTGTCGGTACAAAACGACGATTTTGCCCTGTAAAAATAGGGGGACAAAATTGCTTCCACAATCTGTTACCGGCGGGAAGTTTTGTAAAATCTGTAAAAATGCCGACACATAGCCATTTCTAGAAATTGTCAGAAAATTCAGATTTTTAATATTACACTTTTGTAAAAATGGCATTTAAAAGTGTAATATGTTACAATTTGTTTATCAATTTTTACTATTTTGTAAATATACTATTGTATATTTATGCAACTTTCTGTATAAATATACAGTGTAAATTCATACGAGCCGAGTTACTCACGATAAAAAATATACAGGTCGAACTGGGACAAATTTGTTCCCACTATCATGTCAATGTGCCTCAAAGCCAGCAACCATGCACCTTGCGAAACTTTGGACAAATGTACACTATCAATATTTTTAAACTTTTATAAATATTTTAACATACTAAAGAGTATACACTAAATGATACAATTTATAATAAATAGTATACACTAATTAAAATCACAAACTTGCACAAAATTGACTCAGAAAAATTTGCTTTAAAAAATTTTTAAAAATTTTAGTAAAAAGGTGTTGACAAATAGTTGGGGCTTTGTTATAATAATATCAAGAACTGTTGTTCTAGTTCCTGCCGCCTACTTCAGTTCAGTAGGCACGGAGCTAACATTGAGACCCAAGGCCTAAACCATAGTGACCACTTCCTTTTAAATCTATGGTTGTTCTCTCTACCAGGCCTTGGGTCTCTTTGTATCTTTGATGTTGTATCTTTATACACAAAAACTTGTATATGTATACATTATTATCCGTATAATTTTTCATCAACTTTTTCATTGAGACACCTTGACATACAATGATGTTCTATGTTATAATAACTACAGTGAATGAATGGTTATATCGTTTCAGCTATTGCTAAGTTTTTGTCAGACTTAGTAGACATTCACAAATCCTTTCTGCATGAGACCTTGGCGTTCTCAGACTACGAGCTCTTTATCCTTTCTACTCGTGGTGCCAAGGTCTATCTTTTTTTTTACATAGCGGTATTGACATAAACATAAAAGTCTGGTATAATATAATAAGAGATAGTTTACAACATATCTTTAAATTTAATTAGTAAAGGAGATAATGAGTATGACTGACGACAGCCGTGAAAAAGTTCATAGATTTTATAAGCGTAACCCACGTGTAGCAGCAGCTATCGTTGAGACTCTTGAAAAGCTCAGTTCTGAGTATGCTATCTTAGCTGTAGAAATTAACGATAGTAAGGTTACGTTTCACCTTGGAAGCAAGTATCCCGAAGTAATCACTACTTGCGAACTTAACATTAAAGACATTTTAGAGGAGAATGACAAGGATGGTAATGCATAATGACCGTTTCGCCCCAAACAATCAAGTTTCTTCTAACCTCGGGAGCCAGAGTCCTTTCGCTAGGGCTGGAAATCTTGGAGCTGTATCAGAAGTACCGGACACCAGTGAAGCAGACAATAAAAAAATCGAAGGCATGATTCCTACTCCGGCAGCTCAGCCTTCGACTGATGACGGCTTCAAAAAGATGCTTGGTATTCTCGGGTACTCTGAAGAACAAATTAAAGAAGTTGAGGCTAAAGACAAAGCCCAACAGGAAGAGCGTGCTAAAGAGCACTTAGCTACTACTACCGACCACAAATCTATCTTTGCCAGCATGGATACTAAAGAGGCATCCAAGAATGCAAAGGTAACTGAAGGTGCCAAGTTTACTCATACTTTTGCACCGGCAAACCCTGAGGATAACAAAGCTCCCCAGGACAAGGCAGAGGATGCATCAGTGAATAACGGTGAGGCTCCTGCTGAACCTACATATACTGATGATGAGGTACTGCCTATCCTCGACTCTATTTTAACTCGTGGGTATGCATCGGAGTCTTTCTTTGTACGTGGTGCAGAAGTAACCCTGAGGTCTCAATTCTATTGGGAAGACAACCTTGCTCTTAGACTCACTGAGTCCCAGATTGGGTATGCCCCCCTCAAAGATGTGGTATCGTCGGTATATAGCCGCTATGTACTGGCATCTAACTTAGAGCGCTTTGGTGGTAATTACTTCCCACCGATTACTAAAGGAGACCCCAAAGACCTTGAAAAGAGTCTCATTGATAGAGCAGAGTTCTTAAACGGTCTCCCGACGCTTCTCATCGCAGTGCTCTGGAACCACAGAGTAGAGTTCTACAATAAGCTTGGGTTTATTGAGAAGAACTTCGACAGACTTGTAAAGGCTTTTTAAATAGCCCACTGTATTTAGCCCGTGCTTCTATGTTTCTCTCTGGTATCCCACTTCCGCCACTTGGTAGTTTCCAAGAGTCTCTCTGCCAGGCAGTGTGGATACGGAGGGAACAATTTAGAATCTTCGAGACTATGATTAACATTTTAGCCAGTGGGCTGTCATTAGACCCACAGCTCTCTAAACGCATAGAGAGGCTGACAGATGAGTATATTGACCTCGTAATTCCGGGTGCTAAAGAAGTTCGTAAACGTAGTGATGAGGCGTTCATTGCAAAAACAGCTAATGCATTAGCAGACGTTGCTGAGCTTTTATCTAAACATCCTGGTAATAAAATGCCTACAAAAAGGCCACTTAAAGGATTATGAAAAGGAGTACAAGAGTATGAAAAAGATGGATGAAAATACGACTGGTAAAAAACTTGATATTGATGCATTGCGTGCCAAGAGCGACAAATTCGGTGCTGAAGCAACGGCTAAAGTATTGGCCATGGCCAAGCAGCTCGAGGACGTCATCAAAGCAGCATACCCGCATAAACTGCGTATAAATTCGTCTACCCAGGATGCTATCCGCACTGAAGATAGCTTCAACGATACTGTTGAGTACTTGAATGCAGTAGCTGAGTATCACAAAGCTCATGGTGAAGCCATTAGCCAGTACACTAAGCTTATTACTGCAGAGCGTAAAATGGATGAGCTGTATGATAAACTCGGTGGTGAAGTTCCCTACACCATATGTCTTGATGTAACTGATTGGGACGATGATGACGACGACGATTGGGACGAAGACGACGAAGAGGACTGTGAAGATGGCGAAGACTGCGACGGCGATTGCAAAAATTGTGAATTCGCTGTACACATTGTGCATGGTCCTGTAGACGACAAAAATTAAGAGACGGAAGAAAGAAGGGTTTAGCTTATGTTGCACATTATTTATAAAAGTGGGTTAAGTGACAGCGTTCTTAAAACAGATTACGACGAATTTAATTATGACGGCAAGGTATTTACTATTTTTAAAAATGGCTTTATGGTTGCCCTGATTAACGTCGATAGTATTAGCGGTATCTATGTAAAAGACGAAACTTAAGTTAAAAACTGATACCCTACTTTAACCTTAGATTTTCCTTTGGTAACTTCCCTAGGTATAATATAAGTACGAAAGTATTGAATCTTTATACCTAGGGAGGGTTTATATATATGCCAAGTTTAAAGAGCGTTTTAACCATGCTCAGAAAGTCTCCCGGTGCAGTATCTGCAAAAGCTCCCAAGGGCCGCATCGCCCGTGCATGGGACACAATGAAAGGCGATAACGTACGCCGTGTAGCACGGAATCAACAGGAAATGGCCACAAGGATGGCTAACCGTTCTACTGTTGGTAAGACGCCGGAACAGATGCTCGACCGTATGAACAGCTATCATAGCCGTATGAATAAATATGACGCAGCACTTAAACGTGAACGCGCCGCTACTATTGGTACTAACGCAGCAGTTTTGGGTGCTGGTATGTATGGGTTAAGTAAGGGATTAGAAGATGGCCGTCAAGCTCAGATGCAGCAGTATGGATTCTATAATGAACCTAAACTTGCCTCCGCGGAGCTCAAAGTCGCATCAGAACAAGTCAATGACCCACCTAACATCCCCACGACTACCATGGCCCCGGCTGTGAACCGCCCGGAAGACTATGCTGATTACTATGATTGGCAGGAATGGGCAACAAGTGACCGTAATTATCCCGACAGGGAAAATCACCCATCTGTAATTGAAAAGACCAGTGCTGAAGATATCTGCGATGCTCTTGGTGTAGACCTTGATACTCGTATTGAGATGTATAAACTTGCATTTGCTGTACCTAGCGGTGTGACATCTGCGTTAGGCAAAGCTACCGGTGTAGCTTCTAAAGCATCTAAGAAAGTACCGGGTTCTAGATTACTTGGTACTGCTATCTTAGCTACTGGCGCGGGGACTGGTGGTTACGCTGCTGGGCGTGTATCAGAAGGTGTTAGAAATTATGTCCCGGATTACTTTAAGTGATTTAATTAAACGTGGTATACATAATCCTCCTGATGGTACACGTACATTAGCCTTGGGTGGCGTTGTAGCTGGCAGTTCTGCAGCTATGTACAACAATTATAACAAGGCACTTTCTAAAACCAGTGCTGTTGACACCAGTGAGCTTACTCAAAAAGTTAAGAACTATGTAAAAAATAAGTTACTTAATAAGTATTTTCCTGAGTATGGCCAAAAGGCTTTTGACGTGACTTACGGTGGTGGCCAGGGTCTTAAAGTAGAGCTCAATGGGCCTCATAATCCAATCCTCGAGACCTATGATAACCTCAAGACTCTCGATGATGACCCCGGTAATCACAAAAAGAAAGCACTGGTGGGCATGGCTGGCGTAGGTGCAGGTGCTGCTATTGCGTTAGCAGCTAATGCTAAGGCTATGAGAGAAGCCGCAGAAACGGTTACTACCCCACAAGGCACCGACCCTAAATCGAAAGCTTACATGGCTGCTGGTATGGCAATCCCTGCAGCTCTGTATTATATATATCGTAACACTGATAGGCCAGGCCGTCAAGGCTTAGGCGCAGGTGTACTTGCCGGTGCAATACAGCACCAGGATGAATTCAGGCAACAAGCTGGGTTCAGTGGTATGCAAGATGTACCCCCTGAGATTAGGGCTCAACTTGGCCTTGCTAGTACCGGCGTACTTTTGGCGACTACCTCCGGAGTCTACGCTGCACATCAACTGCAAGCAGCAGCAGATGAGGCGAAACTCAGGGCGCTAGGCACGTCTGGAGCGAGTGAAGTGGAGAAAGCGAAAGAAATTAACAGAATTCGAGCGAAAAAAGACTTCCTTACTCGTTATCCGGTGTTCCGCCCATCGCCTTATGCAGAAAGATTCCGGGGTTGGTACAATAAATTTCACAAACCTAGTCCTGTGGTTTCCAAAGCCGATTATGACAAATACATCGCACCACATATAAAGGACTAAGTTATACATACTCTCTCCTTTCTTTCTTGGCAGGGGTTCTGAGCATTGCAGAAGTTGCTCTGGAGCCCCTGTTTCTTTATGACTTCTCTTAGGTATAATATACTTATAAGAAATTCTATACAGATTGGAGCAATCAGTTATGTTAATTTCAGTTAAACCTACAAATTCCGCCCTGACCTTTCAAAGTGATTTAGGGCAATACAACGTGATAAAAAAGCATTTGCAGCTTTGGTTCAATAGCTCCCGTATGGGTAGTGACGGGGTAATTACGATTAAGGAGTTTACCCTGCCAGACGACGTAAAAACACTGGAACTCATCGACCTTTATAGGGATGAAAGGCTTAAAGTTCCGGTCTCTGTTTTTAAAAAGCTGCACAAGGAAGGCGAAGGGTACAGCTTTGTACTCAAGGACCTCCGTAAAAAATATTTTAACCCAGAACGCTAAATAAACCAACTCTCTATACCTTGAGAGAAAGGAGGAGTGCCTAGAATATGGCAGATTACCCAATACCGGGCGTCGGTAATGACTTTACTACACAAAATTTCACAACTCAGGCACGACAGTTAGGCTCCGAGAGTTTACGTCCGGCAGGTATGGGGAACGCGTCTGCTGATTTATCTACGACCCTCCGTTCTTTCCGTGATTCTTTAGCGTTTAGTTTCCAAACTCTCAACTTAACTTTAAATTCGTTAAATAATAGTGTCCGCACCGTAGGAACGAAGCTCGGTGCAACGGACATCCATTTATATAACCAGAGCCAATATTTACGTACTAGCCCTCCGGGTGTATGGCTGGGTGCAATGAATCCGGCATATGCCCAGTTTGCAGGCAATCAGTCCCTCGTAGGTATGATGACTGCTAATGTACCGTATAACGTATCTCCTATGGAGTTCTGGCAGAACAGAGCTCAGGAGATGGGTTATCGTTTTAGCTCTGCAGGCATCAACGCTATTGGTACGGGAGCTGAAGTTGGTGCTGGTTTAGCTGGTACTTTACTTGGTGGTCCTGCGCTTGCAAGAGCAATAGGCTTTGGGAGCTCGCGTATGGCTGGGCTTATGCTTGGTGGCCCCGTTGGTATGCTCGCGGGTACTGTTGTAGGAGCAGTTGCAGACCCAATGATTCGCGTCGCCCAGGAACATAACCGCGATGTAGCGGCTTTACAACGCATGAGTGCTCGCTTTAGTACAGGTGGTTTTAGTACCAGACAGGCCCAGCAGGCCATAACCGGCATTGAAGACCTCGCTTACAACGAAATCTTTAATACTAACAGCCTGCAACCTCGCCTTAACATGTCTGGCTTCCGAGAACTCACTAACATGGGCTTGCAAGGCGGTTTATTCCATGGTACAAACCCTGATGACCTTGTAAAACAAGTAAGCGCAGCAGCTAACGTAGTTAAATTCTTGACGGGCGTTATGGGTAACAAAGACGTCCAAGAAACGATGCAGCTCGTTAAGCAAATGAAGGACATGGGTGTAAACCTGTTCCACGCGAATAATTTTGCAATGGGTCTCGGTACGGACGCCTTTAAGTATGGCCGCGCAATGGGCATCAATCCTAATGATATGATGAACATGGCAGCTAATATGAGCACCGTAGCTTTCGGCCAGTATGGCAACCCTGCCTATGTTGGTATGCAGCCTGCTATGCGTAATCTGGCATACATGCAGGAACTTGAAAAACGTGGTGCACTGACTCCCGCTGAAATAGCTGCCGGTGGCGGTGTACAAACAATGGCTACCAGGATGCTCTCTGCACAGGCAGCGATGCTAAACAGTGGTAATATCGGATTACCTATGTTATACGCTGGTGCTACTGCTAATGGCGGTTTTAACATTGGTCAGTTCCAGAATGCAATGGGTCGTGGTGGTTACTTTGGTACTATTGGTGCAGCAGCTCAGAACCTCTTTAAAGACGGTATCTGGTCTATGTCCAATATCATGGCTAATCAGACTAACGTCATTGATGCTCTTGCTCGTCAGGATTACATGAACGACGCTTTGCTTGGCGTTGTTGGTGCTGGTACTAATATAATGCCAGGCATGAACGAACGTGGTAGAACCGCTAAAGAACGTATGCAGCTCCGTGCTATGTATATTCAGAACTGGATGCGTAATAACGGTGCTGACATTGATATGGGTACTGCGAAAGCAATGGCCATGCGCATCGATATGCCCCAGTATGGAGACATGGTAGACACAGCAGCTAATAATGCCTACCGTACTGGACTCATGGAAGAACAGCGTGCTTACAGAAGCCCTGGACGTACTTTTGAACGTATGGGTGAAAATTTTGAACGCTTTACTAGTAGCATCTGGCGTAATGCTATTCAGCGACCAGCAAGGTCTATCGCTGATGCACTAACCAACGTAGCAGACTTTAGTTATGCTAATAATATGTCTTTGCAGAATTCTGGCCTTTCCATGCAAGACTTCGATACGTATAGAGCAGTTGGCGCATACTTGAGGTCTTCTAACACAAACCAGACTTCTATGTATTCAGCTAATGATGTCCGAGCAGCATACCGCGCATCAACACTTGATATTGAAGGGAGCCCCTTAACTTCTGGTGTATTCCATGATATTAACAGGGTTCTAAACATTGTTGAAACTCCGTTTAGACGTCGTGACCTCAATGCACTTGAAGATGTAATTGCCACTAACGATAGGCTCGCTAATGCACGTATTTGGGACAGGATTGCTTCCGGTGATAGAATATCGAGCCTTCAGGCACTTGCAGGCTCCGCATATTTATTCAGGGCTGGTACTACTGAGGCAGACGTTGCTAAATACTTTGAAGGTCAGTCTAACTCGTATGCAGGTGACCCCCGTGATAGAGCGGCTAATGCTTTGTGGGGTCTTGGAAGTGATGCGCTTCGTGATAATTATGCATCGTCTAACCTTGCAATTTCGCGAAATATGGCTGGTATTGATATTGCAAGCTCTGTACTTAACGACGCTGTACGTAATGGTAAAGGTTTTGCAAATGGCCAGTTCTCTGATATGACAGCTGATGAAGTGCTTAATACATATCTCCAAGAAGGCTCCGCTCAAGAGCGTATTAAACGCCTAACGGATGAGTACAATGCCCGTAATAATGGCAACAAGATTACAACGGAACAAATGACGGGCTTTGTAGCTCAGAGATTGGCAGGTAAGGGAACTGCAGCAGGCGAGGCTGGTAATAGGGTAGCGGCGACGTACTTGGCTGGTTCTAGTGAAGCCCTGGAAAACATTGCTGTGGGCTTTTCATCTGACAGAAATGCAGGTCAGTGGATAGGTCAAGAGGGTGTTGGTGGTACTAACTATTCTGTAAGTGCCGCAGCAGATTTTTTCCAGACTGCTGGTATTAGCCAAGAGATGCTCAGTGACATCTATAATTCTGGTGGCTGGAAAGAGATGGAAGCTCTGGGTAACATTATTGACCTATACAATAAAGGTACAGACCCAGATGGCGCAGCTCTTAAAGCAGCAGGTATAGATGCTGTTAAATCTAAAACAGGTAGGCGCTTACTTGACCAGTGGAAAGAGTCTGGTAAGGGTATGCGAAGCATCGACTCTGATATGTACGGCTTAAAACTCACAGATAGACGTTTTACTGGTCGTGAGTTTTTAGGTGCAGGCGCTGCAATGTTTAAAAACCTGTCTTCGGGCAAGATTCGTGAAAGCTTGAATAATTTAGGTCTCAATCTTTCTGAAGATGAGATGGGCTCTATTTTAAGCAGAGAAGGCGGCTTATATGAGTATGTAACTCAGGATATGGACGCTAACACGAAGCAGAAACAAGAACTTCGTGATTTTGCAAATAGACTCCATGGCATGAGCCAAGAAGAACTCAATAAGGCTTACGGTTTAACAATCGGTAAAGATGGGTTAACTAAGAGTAGAGCTATCGACTTTCTCATTGGTGACCAAGGTAACCTCGCTGCTTCTCAGCAGGCAGAAACGGTTAACAGAGCCTTTATGAAGAAGAAGTCAGCAATTGACTCTGCTGTTGCAAATGATAACGGTGAACCATATGTACGTGTGAAGATGGTAACAGATAGTGCAAAAGCGGCACGTGGCGATTTAGGTAAAGATACACCATTTACTAAACCGACAGGCACTAAAGACCCCAGTAAGGTCCCGGGAACGACAAATTTTACTCCCGGGGAAGATAACAGTACGTTATCGAATATAATTGCACGTTGGTTACAATAGGAGGTAACGAATAGATGCCAAGTTTATCTGCAGAAGAGTTAGCAAAAGTCAACTCTAACGTATCAAACTTAATAACCTCAGATTCTATTGGTATGTCCTCCAGGCAGAACGTAACTGACACCGTTACTCTGGGCGACCTCAGTACAGGTACAACGACTATCACCAAGGAAACTTTGGCTGGTATCTCGTCAGAAGCAGAAGACGCTATTAGTACGTCGAATATCCTTGCTCAAAATGCATCTATCAGTTTAGGTACTAAGTATATGAAGGGGACTGGACGTTTGGTCTCCTTTACATACGCTGACGGGTCGGATGATAATAGCAGGCGTGCTTATATGCAGCTTCAGGGAAACGTTTCTGCTATGTCTGCTATTATTGAAGGCGAAGATAAAAACTTACTCCAGACCGTGTACAACCATTTAGTAGACGGGTATACTGCTATAGTTATCACGCAGATGCAAGAGAATCTACAGGAACGTCAGAGCATTATGCCGACTGTAGGTGATTCTTTTGCAACGACGTTTTCTGGGCTTGAACCGCAAGTCATGGTTATCAGCGGATATTTACCGTTTGACGCTGCAACAGATAACTCTTCATGGTTTATCTCATTTGTCAACGCTTATAAATACTTTATCCGCGCTAGCCAGCTTGCAAAGTACAGATGTAGTTTACGCCTCGTATTCCCTGATTTTGCGTCGTATACTTGCTATCCTGTAAGCATCAGTACCAGTATGGCATCAGACCAGGATACATTTATACCATTTAGCATGACTGCTGTTGTAGTATCTAATCCTATTAACAAGGCTTATGGGTATTCTTCTAGTATTACAAGTCCGACTTCAACTGTTGAAGATGTACAGCAAGCTGCCAGTGCTTCTAAACAGCAATCTGATATTGAACAGGAAGTAACTAAGAGTCCCAGTGAAGTAGGTGAGCAAGAATCGAAGAAGTCTTGGGTAGAATCTGTATCTGACTGGGTACACTCTGTTGATAGTAGTAAAACGATGCAAACTATTAATAAAACGCTGGCAGTTACTAATCAGGTCGTTGGCGCTATTGATGCTGTCAGTGGTAAGCCTTATGGTGAAAGGTATTACTCTGGTAAGATAGGAAGGGGGTCCTACGAATAATGGATAGGACAAGAAGTACGTATGGTTTAGAGCGGTCAGCTGCAGAACCCATGCTTTTCAGCCTAGCAAGGGATGCTGACGACGGGACCACAGATTCTACTGGTACCCCTTCTGAAGCAGTAGCTAATGTGCAGCAAGCAGCTAACGATTCTGGTAGTTTATATAATATGCAACAAGAGGCCACCACGTATAACGCTGATGGGGTACAGAATGGCGAGGGTAGCGCTACTACAACTGAGCAGGCTACGACGTCTGCTCATGGCGTGCCGTTAGACACGATTCAGGGTGTAGATAGTAGCGTTTATTATTTAGATGTAAAAGTCTTTTTAGAGGGAGTGCAAGTTCCTCATGCTTCTGCAGCTATTTCCTATGGCATCGATTCCCCACCTAGCTGTACGCTGACTATACCTGCTGCTTCTTTTTTACGCGAGTTACCAGAGACGACTAAAGTTTTAGTTATCTTTAAGGACTTGGTTGCAGATAGCAGTGGTGTGTACCAATGGCGTGTAATCTTTGATGGAGAACTGTCGGGCTTAGGGTACGCAATTAATCCCAATGGTGCCTCTATTACTCTTCATGCTATCCATACTACAGCTTACTTAAGCTTAATGCAGCTGATGACGCTCGACGCTCAACAGTATTTGTATACTCCACAGGCTTCGATGTTAGGCAATATGACTATGGCGACTGTTGGCGGTTTTAACAAAGTTGACTCCGACCTTATTCCGAAGATTATTGATGGCAAACAATATAGCAGTATGGCTGATTTAGTGTACCTTATTATTAAGTATATTATCGTCGGTTATAAAGATTCGTCATCTGTAAGTCGCTGGTATTACTCGAAACTCGGCGATGTAGTAGGTGGTTACAAGATTTTGCAGCGTATTTATGGAGTGTCAGACACGGCCAAGAATGCTAATGTTGGTTCCTGGACTGTAGAGGGTGGAGGCACGAGCAGCAGTAATTTGAGCTATGGGACCCAAAGCCCAGCATCTCAAGCTATTCCTGACGGGTATACTCGTCGTGAGTCTTCTACAGGTGAGCCTTACAACATGTACCGCGTTGACGGTGAAGTTGGCACTGGTGGTAATGGTGTGAATAGTGATGCTATTATTAACAATGCTGAAAATAGGTTAGGCACTGCTTACGTTTTAGGTGGCGACGGTTCTAGAGTAAGTGGTACAGATTGTGGCCAGTATATTAAAGACTGCTGGAACGATGCAGGTCTTGAATGGGATAGTAGATATGTGCCTAATATGGTACAGGAAGCTAAAGAAAAAGGCGTATGGCATGAAGCAAATGATGGCTATGTGCCTCAAGCTGGCGATGCAATCGTTGTTGGTAACAATATGGCTCATATTGTAATGTCTGATGGTAAAGGTGGTAACTACGCTGCAAGCTGGAGTCAGAAGCAAACGTATCATTTTGACCATACTGCATCTCAATATAATAATCAAGTTATTGGTTATATTTCAGCAAATAGTTTATTACGTTCTAAAGTGTAAGGGAAGGTGTAAGAAATGGCAAAGATTACAACAGTAACAAGGCTTGATAACGTCAAAGTTACCTCTTACACTTACAATGGGACTGCTGAAAATGGTAAAAACGACGGTGTCGGTGCATGTAATCAACCTGTTGTACCTGGCAAGACTATTGCTGTAGACCCCAATATAATTCCTTATGGGTCGCTTGTTGAAATAGATGGCGTTAAGTACCTTGCGAATGACACTGGTGGGGCTCTGAGGAGCGACGGTGACAAGGGCATTGTACACCTTGACATGCCAGCGTGGAGTACTACAGAAGCTAAGCAGTACGGTACTCAAACTCATAGCATTATTGTTTACCCGCCTGGAACGGAAAATACTGATTGGGCTGTAGAAGAACTCAAAGCAGCCAACGATATTGAAACGGGTAAGATGTGGTCTGATTCGTGGCTAAATCGTTCTGAGACTCTCTCTAATACTCAGCAAAATAACCAGGATACAACTCTTAATACATCACTTAATGACCCCTTTGGGCTTAAATCTAACAGTGCAGTACAACAGTCTGGCTCTTCAGGGGCTAATTCCATCGTTAATAACCCTACAGTAACTGGCGCAGGAGCCAATTCTTCCACTATTGAAAGTGGTGGTATTATTAGTTTTGCAGCATTTGCTCAGAGTTTGGCATTTAAGCAGCAGTTGCAACAGGGGTTTCAACGTGGTGGTGAACTCACTTTACATGAGTTTATTGTCCAGTTTATGACTAAATTTTACCATCAGCTGTATTATATTCCAAATTTAAGGAATAATTATACAATAGTAGTAAAACCAGAGACTCTGTTTGTCAATGCACCGTCGTGTAACCTTATTTTTCCTGTAATTAAGAGCCAGATTTCCTATACTCGCTCTTTTAAACAGGAGCCCACCCGCTTAATACAGATTTCGGACCCTGTGGCAGCACTTCAAGGTGCTGCGAATCCTACGCCTACCCAGCTTTTGTGCATGATGTTCACAGAGCAGGAGGATTCTGGTACTACAAGGAACGGGCTTCCGATGTATAAACAGTATGTAATGTCGCTTGGCGAACATTCTAACTTGACTGACAAGGTTCACCCAATGACAAACCTTACAGAATATGAAAAAGCTAATGGGATTAGGTGCTCCACGTCTAACAAAGGAGCGGATTTGTATCTCTTTTTGAAAAGTGATTTAGCAGCGTCAGCCCAAGGTGCGGATGACGAACAGTATGTGATTAGTTTAGCAAGCGACACATCGGATATGAGCGGTGTTGGGAACACCCTCGCTAAACTTGCGCGCTATGAGTTGCTTCGCCAGCGCTATGTGACTCGTACAGGCAGCATTGAGATGTATTTTAACCCGTATATTGTGCCGGGATTCCCTTTTGTAAGCATCGAAACTACTGAAAACGGCCTTAATATTTACGGGTATGTAACCTCTGTAGTGCATAGTTTTACGGATAGAAGCTGGTCTACTACTGTGAATTTCAACTGTGCACACATGGACTACGAACAGACGCCAGAAGCGTATCCGATTATTGAGTCTGAGTACGCAAGTAAGCTTCCGGACACTTACAAAGATATGCTTGGAGACAACATCGTACCAATTACCAATGACACAGTACCCGAACTTATTAATACTTATGGTAATGATAAGGTGTACCTCTCTACAGCGTACAAGAAAATCTGGCGTGAAACACCTTCTCTCGAAGACTACCTTACGAATGTCGCTGACGGGGCAACGCTTGTCGAAGACAACAACTTTTGGTGGATTCAAAACCCATCTGGTTCGACGTTTTTCAATACAACTCTGCAGGAACGCATTAAAACCTACACTAACGACATCATTAATAATAAGTTGGCAATGAGTGTCGATGATGTAGTCTAAGAAGGAGCTAAGTAAGATGACTGTAATGGTGACGCATAACCCTAAAGACAGGGTGTATAGCAGTTTTGGAGCTACGTTAGACGAAGCTAAAGCAGCGTCTGACTCTTTGGCAGCAAATTTAAAGGCTAGTGGGAACCACGTACAGCAAGACTCTAGCGGTGAAAAACTGAGGGATGGCGTGTATGGCTGGAATTTGCTAGTTAAAAAAAAGGTATATAGCTAAACTGAGCGGGGACTAAGCCCCGCTCTTACTATTTTTTAGCCCTGGTTGTTCGGTTTCGGATATTGTGTTCACAACGAAAGCAGACGAACATGTCATCTATCCATAGTGTACACATCTTGCATACTTCTGGAGTTTCAGAAGCCATTGCCTTAACTCCCTGTCTAACAGATTTATTTTTAGAAACCCCAATTCGCATATTTATTTTCATTTACACAACCTCCCATACACCATCAGGCCTCATATCAGCTAAAGCTTTGAGCTGGATGAGGGCCTTTTTCACGTTGCCTTCTGTTGGGTGCCAGTAACTTTCATTAGCACCTTCGTCAGACAGCGAGTTAATAGCTTTACGCAGCATACTAATTGTCTCTGCAGCGTAGAGTCCATTTATAGCATCGAGCCCTACAAGAGTGGTACGTTTACCCGTATCCTGGTCAATGACATCCCGTTGTAATACTTTGCATAATACAGCTGCATAATTATACGTTATATTGAGCCAAAGCTCTTTAGTCCCACCTGGGCAGAACGTGCTACCTTGCATAAAATGTGGGTTATCAGCTTCTAATACTTTGTGGGTAGTGTGGTCTATAAGTCGTACATCATATGACATATGGGGATTCTCCTTTATGTAAGCATCTCGTATAGTATTATGATTACGCTGCCAGTAATCGCTTTCATCTTTCCAGTATTTAGCAGCATTAGTAAGTTCAGCATTTTCTGCTTCTAAGTCAGCAATGATTTGCTCCTTGTGTTTAATTGTTTTAATAGTATCTAAATTTTCCTGTTCATCTTTATACTGGTTATAGCGTTCTTTCCAGAATGAAGCTTCAGCAGTAGCCTCTTGTAACTGCGTTTCAAGTTTTTTGATTTTTTCTTTAAGACTAGAGTTCCCAAACAAACTATTGAACATGCCAATTCCTCCATAAATCAGGTATAATAGTAGGTAGATGAGGTTACCTAGAATTTTGGTCTATTCCAGAAGTCTGCATACCACTTCAGCAGTACTATTAGTATGATAAGTAAAATTATATTAACTATTGTTAGCATCTTTATGCACCTCCTTCTTGTTATTGGCCCAGGTTAACTGGAAATTTATATAGGCTACGATTATCGCAAGACCAAAAGCTATAGGACCTACGATATATCGACCGTCGGAGGCTATTGCTTGAAGTTCAGCAATAATGCCCATATAAGCCAAGACAATCGCGCCACAAATGAGCATGAATTTGTCTTCAAGGTTTTGTAATTTTTGCTTATTCATATACATTCTCACTCCTTTGTCATAGCAGGGTCGGGTTGTTGAGTTCAAGGATTACTCCAAGAGTCAGCAGCCCGATTACTGCTATAATGGCGTAGAATATTAAATACTGGTGTATATTTCGACCTTTAAAACCAGTGCGAAACCAGTTCAGTAGGAACCAGGTATTCACCATCGAGTATAATGCCATGGAAAATGGTATTAAGCTCCCGAAGATTTGTTGTAATTCTTTTAATGATTCAAATGTTACGATGTTATAGGCGAGTAACACTGTAGCCCCAATGATGGTCCACAGATTTAATGCTGTGATAACAATACCACTTGCGTTGTGTAGGATACTCATTAAAAAAGACATCCTTTCTTAGTAAAAAGCGGCCCCAAGATTAAGCCCTGGGACCGCTACTTTTTTTAATTATTTTTTACCAGTAGAACCAAAGCCGCCTTTGCGGGGTACATTAGTCCTTGGCACATCCATAGCTACTTTATAAGCGCCGTAGATAACTGCCTGTGCTACACGTTCACCCCGTTTAAGCTCTACAGGCTCACTGTATGCTTGAAGCAGAAGCCCAATATCCCCATTGGTATCCGGGTTGTTTTCATAGTCAGCATCAATAACACCGACGTTGTTAACAAGGAATATTTTTTTGGATAACCCACTGCGGATGTGTAAGCCAAGCCAAGGCACTTGCCCTTTTGTACGCAGTTCATCCACAAAGCTCATGCTTGGGCACCATTTTACACCAGTGAACACCAGAATTGGTTTTCCCACCGGTACTACAATATCGCAGGGAATACGCAAATCGTACCCAGCAGAAAGCTCTGTAGCACGGCGGGGCTGCTCCCAGTCACTTGGATGAGGATGGTGTACCGGGGCAAAAGTATGAAAAAGACTGAATCTGGATGGAGCTACCACAAAGTTATTTTCTTTAATAAAAGTGTTGATAGCGTCCATTTCTTCCTCAGAGTATTCTTTTTCCATACAAGAATATGTATATTTGTCAACCGTCAAATCTGGTTGATAGCTTTTTGCCGCATCAGCAACCATTTCACCCAAGAGTCCCATCATCTCCTGAAACGGGGGAAGCGAGCTGTACACTGTTCTTTCTGTACTCATTTATTACCACTCCTTTGTAATGCCAAACCTAATTTTAAATTTCTTTACAGAGTCAAGTGCGTCTTTGACCTCTTTTTCAGATACTTCCTTATTAGCAGTTGCCAGTTTTTTCAGCATTGTTAACAGTTTTTTGCTCTCTTTAATAGATGCCTCGTAGCCATCAATATCATGGTTGAGATTTTCCCACTTTCTAAGGAAAATCGGGTCATCTTTAAGTCCAGGAAGTTCTTTCATTCTCTTTGCTACAGAATCGCGGTTCGCCTTAAAGTCTCTAAGAGTTTCATAGTCTCTATTGAGTTCTGCTTCTCTTTTGGCAACTTCATCTTCAAGATTAACTGTAGCAGATTTAATAGCAGAAGCGGCTCGTTTTAAAACATCACTTTCAGCCATTGCACTGAAGATGTCTTTACTAGCTTTCTTACTTAAAGTTTCAATAGTTTCTTCAGCTTTACCAATTTGAGCTTCTACGAGCCCCGTTACTACTTTGCAAATAGCTACAGGAAGTGCTACTTCATACATACGGCTAAGCACTTCAGGGGTGAACGTATTAGGGACAACGCCAAGCTCTGTAGCCGTGGTTTTACCAATTTGTACTTCACATAAAATATGGGCAGTAGATTTACCGTTTTTGCCAACCATTACAACACCAATGATGTTGCCTTTTTCAATTTTAGCGTCGGCATACACTGTAGCGCCCTGTCTTTCAAGCAGGTCAAACCAGGTTTCTCTGGTAATTTTAAGCATGTCAAAGTCTGCAGGGAGGCCACCGCCTTTACCACTAAAGAATTCGCACAGTGCAAGAATACCAGAGCCCATGTACGCTTGTACGAACCAAGGACTTTCAGCAGGTGTGTCTTCTTCAAAGTCTATATCATTGAAGAAAGTGAAATAGGAGATAAGCCTACGACTCAAAGCCTTTTCCATACGGTTTACAACTTCATCAAATACAGCATTGTAGATTTCTTCGTTTTTCATAATTAGGTTCCCCTTTCAAAAATACATACTTTTAACTAGTTAAAACTGTGCACATTTAGTTTACCATATTTTAGCCTTTTTGGCAAGCAACTTTACCATATCGCAAACACCTCCTTTCTGTATAAATTAAAGGCCAATTTAAAACGTAAAAAACATCAGCGGGTGTGCTGAGTTTTCTACACTTTACTTATACCAAGTAGTTAGGTATAATATTAGTATAGATAAGATACGACAGTGAGGTTCAATAAATTATGCAGCCACAACTCAGTTTATTCCAGGAAGGGCGTGTTGGCCTCAAGGCTCACAACGCATACTCTGATTCTGACCTGGAATTATGGAAGAAATACAAACAAGGCAATCAGCAAGCTAAGTGGGATTTGCTCAAAAAATTCCACGGCGTTATAACCTCTAATGCCCGTAAGCTTAGTAATGTCCGTCCATACTCTGTAGTTGAGGCGGAGCTTAAAGAACTAACGCTTAAAGCTTTTGATACCTTTAACCCTGCCCGTGGTGCTAAACTTTCTACCCACGTGGTTAATACCTATAAAAAAGTTAGTCGTGAAAATATCAGTAACCAGCACGCTATCCGCATCCCCGAGAATGTACATTTTAAATTCCGTCCTATCACTGAGGCTACGGAGTATTTAACCTCGGCTCTTAATAGAGACCCGACTAACGCTGAGATTGCGGAGTACACTGGCTGGTCCCTCCCCAAGGTCATTGACGCCCAGTCTAGGCTTCGTAGAGAGCTTGTGGAATCAAAGCAAACCTTTGACCCTGGTGTTAATGAACTGGACCCTACGGCCCAAGCATTTTTTTATGCATATAATTGCCTTGACAATCAAGGTAAATACATTTTAGAGCATTCCACTGGCTATGGTGGTAAACAGGAAATGTCTGATACTAAAATCAGGCAAGCCTTGAAACTCTCTCCTCATCTGTACAATAAAAAGAAAAACGAAGTTATTGACATCATGAGGGAGTCTTTAAACGTAGCCCAAGAAGAGTATTAAGATTGCGAGGTGTAACGGATGATAATTATTAACCCGGTTAAAGACACCCGTGACCCTAATACTGACGCTGCCCGTACCCATATTAACTGGGTTTTTGCCTCGAAACTCGTTGAGTATATTGAAGTCAAAGGCGACGAAGTAAGGATGTCGAGATACTCAGAAGACGCCCCAGCAGTAACGTTGGAATCTCTGCGTATTAACTATTCTCCCTCAGTAACTATTACTGTCGACTGTTATGCCGACTTTGATTCTTCCGTATCAGGCTATTACCTGCTTTGCGATAAATATACAGCTCTTTTAGGTACCATTAACTATGAACTGTACATGCGCGGCCGCAGGCCTATTACAGAACTGGGGTACAAAGAGACGGGCTCTCTTAAATATGGCCAGTACACTGATATCACAATTTATTTAGGATATGTTACTAATAGTGAAGACTTGGCATACCTCCAAGATGAGGATAACCTTGATATGATGGCCATTCGCATTGTGGAAGGCGCGTATGGTCCTCCGGTTAAACAGATTGAGGATACTGACCCGTCAGGTAACGACGACCCCTATTTTTATCGTATTAGCACCTGGCAGGTCGAAGATAACGAAGAGGGGTCTACAGGAACAATTAATGAAACGACTTATTCAGGCTTACCGGTTAGATATCTTGCACTTAACTCGACTGCTACGGGTTATTACCCAGTACCAGACCCGCCGGAGGGTGAGGGTAATTCGTCGGATTCTGGAGACGGCGGCGAAGAAACCGAGCCAGTCTTAATACCGAGGCATTATAGCTGGAGTACGTCTCTTACATACACGTCTCCTGTAACTTGTTTGTTCATTGGTTCTGTTCGCTGCCAAGGCGGCGAGGTTACAGCGTACATCAAGGTTGACGAAACAGAGTATACTCAGTTAATCACAGATACTACTTTTACCATCGTCATCTTTGAAGCCGAAGTAAACCCAGGAGCCAAAGTACATATAGGAGTCCAGGGAAGCGGAAGGTTAGATTATTCAGGCATTTGGGTAGCGCCCAAAGGCTCACTTGGTTCACTCGACGACCCACGTGCTACATATTCTATCTTCCCACCGGGCTACCGCTCAGTATCTCATACGTCCTCAGCGTATAACAATGCAGACGCTATTCATATTGCACTGACTTCTGCAAAGTCACTCTTAGAGCGTGCCCAGGATACTACAAAGCCGGTCATTGGCAGTCAGATTACTAACGAAGAGGCTTTAGCCAATAGTTCTAGTGGGTCAAGCTCTTCGAGCTCGGTTAGTAATGCTATGAGCTTCGTGTTCACAACTTTAGGCTATGCTAATGCACTGTCCGGCCTTATGAATATATTAACTAACTTTAATGCTAGCAAATTAAACATCGTTGACCCGTCAAAGATTAATATAGATTATCAAGCGCTTGAGAATTCTATTTCGTCTATCCAGTCTGTACAAAAGAAGGCTGAAGTACTCGCTGCAGTAAACGATATTAAAACAATGTCAAATACCGTTGATACAGCGACTAAGACGGAAGAAGAGCTTAACACTGATGCTGAAGAGATTTCAACTGCTACACAGCAGAGAATAGAAGATAAGGGGGCAAAATTAGGTTCATCATGATTTCAGGACTTATACTTACATCCAGGCTTGAAAGCAACGTAGGCCGCGTTTTAGTCTCCTACGAATTAGACCCGTATGACAAAGCCGAAGGTCCGATTAGGGCAATGCAAAAATTTGTCGTAATCTTAATGACTACGGTAGGTACTGACCCACTCCGTCCTTGGTTTGGGACCCAGATGCCCCAGCTTTGCCGTATGAATATCGTAGATAGAGCAGAGACCCGTATCTTTGTACAAGACCAGGTTTCTGAAGCTATTAGACAGTTTTTTAAATTACAGAGTGGAGAATACTCACAAAATGCCCAAACGGCAGATGATATAATTACAGCAATCGAATTGACAGACTTGACTATTGATACTGGTAATTATATCAGTTTGACTCTTCGTTTTACACCGGCTAAGTATTCCTCCATTGTTTATTCTATGAAAATCAAGTAAGGAGGACTATATAAATGCCGTCTACAACTCCTGACTTTTCTACTGATGTGTCGGAAAACATGGAGACTAAGATTTTACAAGTCTTAGCAGATACATACCCAAATTTAGACTGCGGACCTGGTACTCCTGTGTATGAAATGGTGGTTAGGCCAATTGCACTACTTTGGTCAAGGCAGGCTGCTGGTGCAACAGAGCTTCTCGATTCTGTAAGCTTTGAGAACTATAGGACTATGGACGAAGCCCACTTAGACAGGCTTATGAATCGCTATTTTTTAACCAGGCGTAGCGGCTCTTATGTTACCGGTGTCGTCCGTGTTGTTTTTGGCTCTAAAGTTGATGTATATATTAGTGCTGGTGAAATCTGGGAAGCCAGCAATAATCGTACTTATGAGGTACTGTCTGACCACTTTGTAACAAAAGAGGAACTTCCGGGCGATGATATTAACGGCTATTATGTCGATGTTGCCGTACGTTCTACAGCGACAGGCCAGACTTACAACGCTGTAACAAATGATGCCGTGACTGTAACTGGTTCTTCTGCCTCTTCTGTGCGTAGGGCTTATTTCCTCTCTGATACGTCAGACGGTGGCATTGTAGAATCGAATTATGTCTTTTATAACCGTGGTAAAGATGAGCTTGCACAGCGTGGGCTCTATTCTTATAAATCCGTTAAAGCTATTTTACGCGATAACTTCCGTACTATTCAAGAGGTAGTACCGATTGGTATTCGTGACAACGAGATGATTCGTGACCTCGTTAATATTCGCGGTACTGGCACTGTTCATATTGGTGGCAAGTGTGATATCTATGTAAGGACAAATGCCTTTAAAATTACAAGTGGGTATCAAGCACCACTGGGTTTTCCGATGTCCTTCAATGGATATAGCTTAGCATCTGAACCTGAGCAACTTATGCAGGCTTGGAACGCAGCAAACCTGACTCCTGCAGATACTGCCCTGAGAGGCTCTGTACAAGAAACGGTGCCACTTCTTACCCCGGCATCTCCGATGACGTCTCTTACCTCTGATATTACAGCTATTGACGACTTCGTGTTAAATAGTACCAACGAGCTTCTTCATACTGATAACCTTGTTAAACAGATGTGGCCGCTGGTGTTTACAGCGTCTATTACTGTATCAGATACCGAGTCTGCTGAAGCAATAGCCACGGTAAAATCTACTATTGCTCAGTATGTCAACGAGCTTCGTGGAGAAGATGCTCCTCAAGTTGCTGAAATAGCGCATCTTATCCGTGATGCCGGTGTTATGCAGGTACATTTGCCGATTGACGTTAAGTGTTACTACCTAACAGAAGACTTACGTATGGAACGTATCGGCCTCGACTTATATAGGCAACCAGTAGACTCTATTTTGAGACCTACGGAATCAGATAGCTTGACCTTTATTATCGAAGACAGGTCTCAGATTTCTCTCCGTACCTGCTGCTGGTACACTAATGAAGACTTGATTAACGTAACAGTTCGGTCGTAATACGAGGTGACTTAAGATATGCAACGATTTAACTCGTGGGAGCAAACAGTCACCCCTGACTTCTGGCGGGAGCGTTTTAAACCGAAAGATATACTCAGGGTAATGGCTCATATCAACTCCATTCTCAGTATGCGTACAGATGCTAAGCTGATGGAGCGTTATGACATCAACGACGTTGATGAGCACAGCGTGGGTATGACTTTGATTTGGGTCCCGGTTACTTTTGGTGAACCAACGTATCTCGGCGATGACGAAGATTTCCCGTGGCAGTATGATATAGATGAAAATTGGCTGTATGTCGATGCCATCTATGAAAAACATGTTGACCCAGAAGTGCCTCTGCAGCATGATATTGACTTTGTACTGTCAAAGGGCCACATTTCTTTTGTTGATAAATTACCGGAGCAGACACTGTATATCTCTAAAGGCAGATACGCGTCTTACCGTATCTATAATGAGATTGGTATGCTCCTTGATTATAAACGCCTTGACTCCGTAAGTTACCGTGATAGTATTGCCCCAATACTTGCTGCCTTCTATTTGGGGCCTACGTACAACAACTTACTTGCTGTACTTAATCTATTGGTAGGCTTACCAGTAGCAAAGTATGGCAATGAAACGGTACTGTCTATCAATGGTGGCGTTGTTGAAACAGATAAATATACGTACCCAACGGGTAACGCTAATATTTCTGTTAAAGAAGGCGATGTACTCTACCAGTTTCAGCCTCTCTCTAATGCTGTTGAACTTGTAACTCATAAAACACACCCGTATTGGTGGGAGTCGAGGCCTGTAGACCTCTTTGCTAAATACTGTATTGACCAGCCGATGACAAGTGAATTGCGTGACTATTTGATGCGTAATTTCTTGTATGACGTAGTAGCATACGTAAGGCTCAACATGCAGTGGCAGGACCTGGAGGTATTCAGTCAGAACGCTGATATCAGGCAGCTTTTCTATGATGCACTACCCACCCGTACAGATATCTTTATGGGCCAGCAGTATGTGGCCGAAAGTTATGACCTTGACGATACCATTATAAGTCCTGATATAGATAGTTTAGGTGTGCGCTTAGGGTCTGGCTCCATGTATGGTTTAAAAGACATAGATAGCGACATGTTTATCTATGCTCCTGATTTGGGTCGTCCAATATTCACTGATACTGAAACGGACCCATTGGCACTTGTGCTTAACCAAGGTTATTGGCATATATTTAGTGAGTCTGAAACTGACAACTGGCGTGAATTCTGGAAATCTAAACCGAATCAACAGTCATATTTTGAACCTGCTGTAAGTAAGGTTTATCTCAGGCTTTCAGAGACTGCCCCTTGGGACCACATGGAAGAACATGTGCTCACTTCGGGTGTACCAGCAGAGTTGTCCGATATGGGCGTGCGCATCAACCTGAGTGGTGAAGGCGAGGGTGGTATCAGCTCCACGATTGAGTTTGATATGGAAGAAACTGCACCGACTTACACTGCTGTACAAGGTGAAACTATTTGCGGTGTACTTGAGATGGACACATGGGAACTCAACAACTTAACTATTGCTCGTAATGGCTTAGAGGTTCTTGATGGTGACAGTGGGTACGCAGTAACTACTGCTTTTCCGCTTGGTGGTATTCCTAAAAATGTCTTTATCCGTACTGAATATGATACGCCAGAATCAACGTTAGTCGACGTGCGGTATTCGATGGACAAAGACGAATGGCTACCAATCCCAGAGATTATTCCTGCAGTTACAGGTAATATCTATTTTAAAATAACGCTTTATGCTTCTTCACAGAAAAGTCCGACTTTTAGAAGGCTTTATGTAAACTTATCCATGATTTAAAAGGAGTGTACTAACTTATGAACAAAGTACAAGATATTGTAACATCAACCGGCCTTGTAGATTCCGACAACGCCTTACATGGCCAGGTACAAGGAGTATTGAAAGACGGGGACGGTAATGTTGTCCACATGTTTGACACTCCGAATAACATCGTATTGGGTATCCGTATCCCCATTATTAAGCTTTTAGGCGGGTGGAGTGCTGACGTGGAAGACCTTCCGTTTGTACGCCAGATTGCGTTGGGCCTCAGTGATACCCCGGCGACTATCGCTGATGAAGCTTTGGGACAGGAACTGAGTGGTTCTCGTAAGCTCACTGCTACTGTACCGACTATCTCTGAGGACGGTTTGAGACTCACGTTCTCCTTCCTGTATGATATGGTGGACGACGCGGTAGACAACCAGGATATTAAAGAGCTTGGCTTGTATACTACTGATGGTACGATGATTGCTCGTACTACTGTAGGCCTTTGGCGTAAAACCCCTGGCCTGTACTTTGAAATCTACTGGACTATCGGGTATAATGCTCAATAACGTAAAAAGTAGATAATTAAAAAAAATAGCTAAAAAAAAATAAACCTCACAGATTATTTAGACCCAGGTCCGTGCCCAGAATTACTGGGGAGCTCATCAGGGTCCTGAAGAGATACGCGTTAATTACGTCGAATTACATTTTTACCCGCAGGGTAAAAAGAGAAGATACATTCAGGAAATCCTAAATAGACCTTCGACCTGAGTCTAAATAATCTGTGAGGTTTTGCTATGTGTACGTCTGTTCCTTCTGTTTTTCTGTCCCGCATCCTGGCGGACGCCTCCTCAAGATGACCTATGGCGTAGCCAAAGGTAAGAAAAATATAGTGCGGAAATCCTCACTAGACCTTCAACAGACGTATACTATAGCTGGGGTGAGAGACTAAAGGAGTAACCATTACAATAAGCGCTAAAGGTTATGTAGAAGACATTATAAAAAGTAATGATTATATATTCATAGCATTAGAAAGGAGAAAAATACTATACCCCTTAGTCTCTCACCTCAACCATAGTAATAACCTAACCTGGAAACTGTACTAAAGTGTGTAAGCCCGATTTTCTCGCCTGCAGCCCGGCCTGCAGCAGAATCGCTGGATTTGGAATTCGGAGAATGCCATATCCAAAAGAATATGTAAAGGAAATCCTTTACAGTACGTTCACACTTTAATACAGTTCTCAAGCTAGGTTATCACATAGTTGAGGGAGTCCTTTTACAGTTCTCCAAAGGTTATAAAAATGAAAAAGTAGTAAAGTAAAATCCACTAAAACTCTACTACAATATACTTATACCACTCCATTAGTTGATTTCGTTGACTGTTTTAACAATCGCGGCATCAATACTGTGGTGGATAGTTTCTATAGATTTGTAAAACGCTGCTCTTGTATGTACGGTTGCTTCCTTGCCAGTAAGTGCTTTTGGCAACAAATATTTAGAGATTTGATACGCTAAGGTATCGCAGTCATCATCGAGCCACGGAGCCTGGCTTGCTTGAAGATACGGTTCTAAAGAAATACCCGTATCGTCATTAGTAAGTTTTGTGTTAAAGATGCGTAAGATTGCAAGGTACAAATATGTCGGTAGTTTCAGGTGCCTATCTTTGATGTCCTTAGCATCCATCCCATACATACTAAGGGTACCATCTGCATATAACCCATTAAGCTCATCTGTAATATTCGCAATGAGCCCTTTTATATTTATGGACTGGAAATCATACAATGGAAATTTTTCTGCTGTATTTTTACCGGAATGGTCTAGCCGTGGTATAATACTGTCAGCGCCAATATAGTCAAGACACCCCCTGTACCAACAAGGTTGCTCTTCCTCTTCTCCTTCATACCCAAAGGAATTCTGCCAATCATCATATTCATCTGGGTAGATGCCTTCATAATATGGATATACAGCTTTATTCATATCTTGGAGGGGCTTTGGAGTAGCCTCGGCGTCTTCCCATGTTTCCACTTCTGTTGCTTCCAGAGCAAGGCCTTCATAGACACACTCGTCAATATTGTCAATGCAGCCTACGGCATAAGCTGCTGCAGTCGCGTTAATACTATGAAGGTCAATTTTTGCTTGAGTTAATAGCTCATAGGTAGTGTTAATTGTATCTGTTAATAGATACAGGAGCCTATCTGTTGGAATGACATAGACTTCGCAGGAATCGTTCATAATGTAAGAAATCTTTGGGTCTACACGGCTTACAACAGAGGCATATGGAACCCCAGAGAGTTCTAGTTCCCTTAATACTGCAGACATGTCTTCCCCTTTAGGTATCTTGATATCCGGCGTATCAAGGTCTGGTATTACCTGAGGTTTCTTAGTAGGCTCTTCGGGCTCTTTAGTTGGTACAATTTTAAATTTAACTTCCTTACCGTTGACCACCATCGTAGTTTCGGTTCCTTTATTTTCGTTTTGCATTTTACCCATCTCCTAGTTACACAGCACTAAACTTAACGTACTCTCTGCTAGCACTTTCTTGGAAGGCTTTAACAAGAGCTGCTAAAGTTTTGAGTTTATATTTTTTAACTATTTCTTTTAACTTTGTTGCCTTCTCTGGGTCTACAGTGTTGACCCAATTTACTTTACCATAGAATACTTTAAGAGAGACCGGCTTATCGAGCATATTGCGATACCCTTTAGAAGTGCGCTTCTTGCCTCTAAGATAAGTCGGGTTTATGCCGAGTATTTCAGCATAAGACACCAGTTTATAGCTACGGCTACTAATAGTATACAACGCATTCCTAGCGTTGCCAACAGGTACGTTAGTATATCTTACTGTGAAAAACCGGCTATACATAGGGTCATCTTTGTCACTAATGTTGTCCACGAAATTCTGTAAATCAAGGTAAACATGCTGTTTAGAAGTTATTGGGTCTATAGTATTCTTTGCAATATACTTTTGCGTAAATTGGAACGCCATTTGTCTACCTACGAGCATAGCTTCAAGTCTAAGCTGATTATACATTTTACGGGGATAACAGATTTTACCGTCAGTAATATGCATCCCGAGTACCTGTTTTAGCGACTTAATATAAAAGTAAGTCGGTTTAAGTTTAAACTTAAATCCAGACGCAGAGTATTTACTATTTAAGTGACAGCTAAAACGGTCACACTTTTCTTTAAGGCTACCAACTGGGGTTTCCACGATTTTACCAAGTTTGAAATGAATTTTACCCTGAGTGGCAACTGTATGTACAGAAGTAAATTCCATCGGCTCAAATTCATGGCGTACGAGTTTAATGAGCTTGCCTAAGAGTGACGAAGGTATATACTGACGGTCGTTCTCTATATAAAGTTTTAACCCTGAGAATACCGGATATGCAGCATCTCTCATACTCGCCACCTTCTTTCTGTTTAGTCGAAACGGATGTACAGCATCTACTAATTTGTCGAGGAAGACCCTGATATCGTCGTTAGCAATTGTGCCGGAGAAGCAGATATCATCTGCATACCTCATATACGTAAGGTTGTACTCATCGGCTAAACTTTGAATAGTAGAATCCATATCATAGTTTATAATAGCTGTAATGATTGGAGAGCAGGGACTTCCTTGTGGTAAATGTGTATACACGGTTATGAGCCTTGTAAGCAGTTTGCAGAACTCTGGGTCATACATTTCCGGTACATTTTGAAGCATGAGCATCTCCAGTTTGCTTTTGATATAAAGAGGTGTATGTTCCGTAAAGAAATCCTTTAAATCTGTATGAATGAGTACCTCGCCTTCTTTTACAGATTCTACGGCATCCTTAATCTTTTTACCCCTGATAAACGCATAGTTGCATTTATGAATGGGAAACTTTTCAAAGAATGGGATGAGTTTCATCAAATATTCTTTAAGTTCTGGCCTTGGGGCCTCAATCATACGCAAGTTTGCCGTTTTATTAAACGGTACAACCCTGTTTGTGGCTTTATCAATATAAAACCTATGGTATAGCAATGTTGGCTGACAGTTACACAATGCTTGTAGTTCTAGTGGGGTTATACCAAGATATGCACAAAGCGTCGGTATGTCAAAGAAGGGCCAATCGTCGAGACTCTTTGTAAACAATTTAGGCGCTGCTGTTTCTGCTGCTACAAAACCTTTGACTAAATTCTTTAAAGTTGTTTTAAAGCTATAGTTTTTCATAAGGTCTATCATGCTTCTGTACCTCCTTCGTGTAAACTATCATAAATGTTTTCTTCTACTGTGTCTGTATCTTTATCAGCATCGTTTATATCTACAGCTTCATAGATAGCGTCCATATACGCTACATCAGTATCAGAAAACATTGATAGCTTCGTATTAATTTCAATAGAGGTCTTCAGTTCTGCGTCAAGGGCATTATTAAGCAAGCACATATAGCCTGGAGTTTGATACAGACAGAGATTAAGCTCTTCATCGTAGTCATCTCTGTTACAACAAATAGAACAAGGTTTATCAACTTTTATATTGTTGATATAAAATTCAATAGTAGTTGCATCAAGTCCAATGCAATGTGTCTTTACAAAATCATACGTTTCGTCACTTGGCCCCAAGATAAACAGTGAACCATACAGGCTTTTCAGCACATCCAGTATCACATTTTGTGGCATCTTACATTTCTTTTTACCACTCCAAAAGTTAGAAAAAAGTGGAATTGCAACGTATATACGGTTACAATCACCAGGTAATGCTTCAATAAATGGCTTCAAATTCTTTGATATGAGCTCTTTAAATTCTTGGTCTTTATAAGTATACCCAAAGTCATTTAAAATCGCCTCAGAGAGGATTTGTGTGGATACGGTGACCTGAATTTTATTCGGCAAAAACCGAATTGGTTCTGGAGACAAATATGCGCAGGTTACCAGTACGTTATCTGCTAGCTTAAGATATGTACCTGGTACATGTTTGTCGCCTTGCCATCTGAGTACAACTGTTTTCCTTTCTTCATTGTTTTGACCTGAAATCATGCCAATCCTTCCTTTCTCTAAAAAAAAATAGCCGTTTACTCCACGAGTAGCTAGTCAGCCACTCGTTTTGTTTACGGCTTTAGGTTTCTGGCTTTTTGTTCGATTATGTTTTGGGTCGCGCTTACGCACTTTTGTTGGGAGTATCACCTTAACACAATCTAAAGCTAGCCAGGGAAGCTTTAGTAGAAGATACTCCAGAAGCGATTGGTGCATGGACAGTTCACCCATAAGGTAATACTGCGGTTGGGTATATCCCCAAGTGCGTGCCATAGCGCAGCATTGTATTACCTTTAAGTGCAGTTACACTGTCCATGCACCTCAAAGAATCTTCTACATATTACTTATACCTTATTTAAGGTACTACTCGATTTCCGGTATATCTACTTCAATATGGTCGCTAGCGTCTTTATCCGGTGGGTTAAACGCTTCCAGCTTATGTTGATACTTGGTTGGACTAGGGCCGAAGAAGCGAGCACCTAGTCTCAAATATACCAGTGTATGGGCAAAGTCATCGGGAGTGTTCAAGTCCCTAATAATTTGGAACGCACGGATACGGTCGTTGTACTCACAGGTAAGGGTCAATAAGTCCGGTGCAAAATCTTTCATTACTGAGAATTTTGGGAATATCATTCTACCCGCTTTGATATCAAGGATTACACCAGCAAGAGCTCTGGTTCTGTCTGTAATCCAAGAACGGGAACCGACGTTAAAATGCATACCATCCTGGACTTTAGCTTTGTACTCTATTTCATACACTTTCTTATTAGGGAATTTACGGCGAAGTACAGAGTTAGCAAGGGAGCCACCACCACGGTCAGCAACGATGATGGCCGCACCAGAGTCTGTAATTACTTTTGTAATATCCTCTATTTGGTTAAGAGGGTCTTGGTCAACTGGGTATTTTTTAGAATATAACACGCGGATATTCCCATTAGAGTCAAGACCACCAATAGTGACCACAGTATGAGTGTTGCCACCAAGCACACCCCAGTCCACAGCGGCGATAACAGTGTACATACCCCATTCGCTTTTTCTTTGTGTACTCCAGGATTCTGTTTTGTTGTCGCAGCAAGCACGAATATCAGCCTCCACTAATAGTTTTGCACCATTATCATAGGAAAATCCTAAACATTCGTTGTAAAATTTAGCTTCGCTGTATAATGGGTTTACAAGTTTTTCCCAAAGACGGCTCCAAGGAATGCCCGTCTGTTTTACACCGGCAACCATGGCCTGAGAAATGTGAAACCCTACAAACTGGCGGTCAGGATACATGGCAATGTACTCACCATTTTGAATATCGAGACGGTTTTTACAATGTTTACAAACGAGTCCTTCTTCAGACAGATTCTCAATAACTATTGGTACATTCCATTTTCCACAGCTAGGGCATTTCATACCCCAGTAATGCTGGGATGTCTGTTCCCACAGTTTTTGAATACAGTTATCAAAGGTTTTAGGAGTACCACAGAAGGTCATACACTTTGGATTCTTACGGGCAGTACATTCCTCAATAACTGGGATGTTGTCAATAATGATATCCTGGACCTCATCGACATACACTGAGTTAGCAGAAATACCACGGATACCATCTGCTGTATGGTAGCAGCTACGCAGGTAAATAATAGAACCATTTAAAAGTTCTTTAGCCCCTGCTTGACGTACGCAAGAAGAATCAGTATAATATTCCTTAAGGATGGGTGAGTTGTTTATCATTGGGTTCAGTTTATCGTTGTTAAACTGTGTAACCTGGTCGTTACGCGGTGCAACGTATAGGGCCCTCCAGAATGGATGGCTTGCAGACTCCGTAGTAATCAGAGCAGATACGTCAGTAGATTTACCTACCTGGCGTCCCGTCATTAAAAGGCGTCTATCCGTTTGTGTATTTAGGATTACTTCCATATATGGAAGCCCGTTGAGACTAAATGGTTTACCATCTAGGTATAATATACGTTGGGCGAAATCTGCGGGAGTAGTTTCGATTGTATACATAAAATGGCATTACCTCTATCAATTATATATCTTTCTAAGATATATTATACCGATAGGTAAAAAAGAATAGAAGCGGAGCTGGCGGGGATTACTCCCCGCTGAGCTCAGATGCTTCTAATCTTTTTAGTGCTTATCGTCTTGCTGAGCGTTGTAGTCAGCAATTGTAAGCCATGCCATCGTAACCATTGCTACGAAGCCAAGAACAGACCCGAGGCCCATAAGCCTCGCCTCCTTTCTTACCATGCTTCCTCGCCAAACAGCTTAGGCACGTCGAGATAATCCATTTTAGTAGTCCACTTCTGGGGCTCTTTGAGGACTTCTCTGATAAAACCTTGAACCTCAAGCTTGTGTCCCATAGGACCATCAGCGTCGGGCTCTACATAGCTGTCTGGGAGTAACACCCAGAAAACCCATTTGGAGTTTGGGTCTTGCCTGTCGATTTTTCTCCAATGGAACTGGATGTCATCAGAGTTAAGATAACTCATCTCATCTTTGTCCCAATGAAGAATCATCTGAGGAAAGGCCAGGTACTTGAGCTGTACAGGGGAAGGTACAGTAATGCTATCTAAGAGAGCAAACTGTGCTTCTTCTGCCAGCCAGTCATTATCCTCCGTTCTTTTATCTTCTTTGGGTTTCGGTACATGCCGGAATACATCGCCCATAATAAGGGATGCTTCACGGAAGCCCTCCAAGCCACAGAAGAATTTAGGAGTCGTCATGACATACCTTTCCGTAAGTTTTTCTGCATGTTCTTTTAACATAGTATTTTCCTTCGAGGGGACCTATCCCCTCTTTTTATAAATTTTAGGCGATTATAAGCGGTTTAAACTGGGGAATCATTTCACCTAATTGTTTGGAGAATGGACTTTATGATTCTTTGCCGTCCATATCCTTGCCCCTTCTCCGACGGGGGACGACTCTGATTTCATTTTTGAAACCTTTGCTATCACCAGGATATGACGCAACTGTAGGGTTATTGCCACGGGACGCTTCATAACGGGCGTCTGCCTTTGTATCCATCTTATCTATCTTTTTAGATAAGGCGTCTACTCGAGCAGCCATGGCTTCGACGGCCTCTTCAACACGCCGGTTAGATTTCTGTTGACGCTCTGTACTTCTCTTGAGGTCTTCTTGGACCTGAGAGATACCAGACGTTGTGGTTTCCCGGAAGGTATTCTCTTCCATGGCAACCTTGGTCTCAAGCTGTCTACCCTTACGGGATACGAGCTTATATAATAAAGCTCCTGCAATAGCACCAAAAACCATTCCTGCCGCGTACCCTAAACCGAGGCTGGGATTATCTAACTCTGTATAAAAATCTGACATATAATCAACTCCTAACGCGTAATACGCTTATGTAAAAATTTTAGGGATTTATAGAAAAAGCCCCAAGAGGAACTTAATCCTCAAGGGGCATTTCTTTTATTTATCTTGGTGTTTGGTTTTATCCTCAGCTTTGTCTTCAGCTTTGGTTTCAGCTTTGGTTTCAGCTTTGGTTTCAGCTTT
>UMGZ01062024.1_pt1 | contig 129171 bp, 102 predicted proteins | sample 1965421 | NCBI WGS metagenome assembly UMGZ01 (sample SAMEA4836087, study PRJEB28245) | human gut metagenome | biome: gut microbiome; material: fecal sample | place: Denmark | collected 2008
TAGATATTAACCATTATGAGGTCAAAAAAATCAGTGTTGGGAAAAACATCACCAATAAGCCGATGGCTTCTCAGGTTATCTCAATGAACGGGATGGATAAATACGTTATGTTGGACGAATTCTACCTCTATGTTTTTGATTGGCAACAAGGAATACCCGAAGATTCTGTTTCGCTTCATCAATGCGGCCTTCTTAGGAACTGTTCCGGATTTAATTATATAAATTCTGATTCTATTATCATTTACAATGATGGCAAGAAAACTGTCTTTTTAATTGACTCGAACGGAAATATTCAAAAACGTTGGAATATCCCCCGAAGTGACAATTATACACAATGGGTCTCTTCAGTAGATGCACTGAACGGGACACGTATTGAATCCGACCATGAAAAGTTTCTGCTTTCCGGAAGCATATTGGGTGCACTAAGCCAAGCGAAAGGTTTGACCATCCCCATATCTGAATGCTTATACAAGGAATCAGGCGAATGGAAATCTGTTGCTTATTATCCTGATTTATATATGCAATATAATTGGGGAGGATATTATATGAATTGCACATACGTAACTAAGGATTCAAAAGGCCGCTACCTGTATAGTTTCCCTATATTGGATAAAGTACTGCGTTATAATAATGATTTTTCATTGTGCGATACCATACCAATGAAAAGCCGGTACGATAAGGGCATTGAAGAATTTGCATTTGACGGTTCAGAAGATGAAACTAATGAAATCCGTTACTATATCAGCCAAACTACTTATTCCAATATCATATATGATCCTTACCGGAATCTCTACCTGAGACTTGCAGAACATCCGTTACAAGACTGGAACGAGAAAGGAGCATTTTGCAAACCGTTCTCCATCGTCATATCGGATACGAAGGGAGAAATTTTGTCGGAAAGCAGCATCTCAACGGATTACAAAAAGTTCCATTACCAAAACATGCACGTTTGTAAAGAGGGAATTGCCATTGCCATGGAAAATCCCGACGAGAACCACATCTATTTTGCTTGTATTAAAATTAGTGGATCATTTAAATCAACAGCACAATGAATAAACGTCATTTTCTATTGCTGTGTATTTTTTGCTTATGCGCATGTAGCCGACAAAAAGGCGGAGCTATAATAGATTTGACCGACATAGGACAGAACGAAATCGTTGTTCCTACAGAAAGCATTTACTCTTCCATAAAATTCATTCCGCTTGAGACCCACGGGCAAAGCATATTGAGCAGCCCGAACGTGTTTGGAATGGACGGCGACAACGTGCTGATTTGGGAGCAAGACGAGATTCTGAGATTTGATTCCAATGGAAAATTCCTGAACAGAGTGGGACGGTTAGGAAAAGGACATGGAGAACACGGGCGTATCAACTCCGCCAATTATGACGAAAACAAGAAAATTATCTATGTCGGAAACATGGGAGGTTTCATATATAAATACGATCTTGAAGGCAACTATATAGGACAGTTCAAGATAGCCGAAAACGGTGAAATCCTCCAGACTGTCAGGTTCAACAGACAGTTGGACGCCTTGGTTTGCGAGACGAGGAAGTATTCTGGCGAGGGGCTTCAGGTCAGCCTTCGTACAGTGTCGTCTGAAGGAGTCGAGAAAGGTACATATCCTATATATGAAGATAACGAACAGGTTTCACGTAGTATGACAAGGACCGGCATGCTTCGTAATACTTCGGAGGGAGTCATGTTCATGCTGCCATTTGACGACAAAGTGACTTTACTTACCCAACAAGGTATCATAGACACATTAACGATGGACAGAGGTAATCTTCGCCCAAGCAGGAAACTATGTGAAAACTGGGATTATGCGGACGAACTCTACAGGACGAAGTATCAAATCGACAACATTGTGGTTACAGATAAATACTTTTATTTAACCGTGACCATGGACAAGGAGCTGTGCGACCTACTGATAGACCGCCACTCGTATGCTTTTATCCACGATAAGAAGTATGCTTATGGAAGTGAATCGGAACACCTTTCTTTAAAAGGATTCAAACATGTAAGTTTTTGGCCTTGGGTGGCATTCAATGATAAGGCGGTGGATTTACTGCCCATAGACAGGTTTGACGACAACGACTTGGAAGTTTTAAAGAAAATAGCTGTAAACGATTATCCATTGAACGACATGTCCAATCCCATCTTAGTTGTCGCAGAAGAAAAATGAAATATAAAACAGTTAAACTGTATTAAAAGAACAAACGTTCGTGTGTAAACAGCACACTCTTCACTCCCTATTTATATACCTTTGAAGAGAATTTCAACCCAATAACTTTTAATCACTAAAACCATGAACAGTACTCGCATCAGCAAACTGATTCTTAGTTTACTATTTTTATGCCTGGCAACCACAGGCCGTGCACAAACCTTCCCTCGCCTGCTTCTGGGTGGGGATTATCCCGACCCGTCCATCATCAGGGAAGGAAAAAACTTCTACATGACGAACTCATCTTTTAATTATGCACCGGGACTGCTCGTCTGGCATTCTACCGACTTGGTGAACTGGACACCCATAGCCCGTGCACTCCATGCCCTCGACGGTTCGGTATACGCCCCAGACTTGGTGAAGTACAAAGGACGTTACTATATCTACTATCCCGCTGCCGGAGCCAACTATGTGGTCTATGCCGACAACATCCGCGGCCCGTGGAGCCAACCGGTGAAACTCGACCTGACGGGCATCGACCCCGGACATGTAGTGGGCGAAGACGGTAAGCGGTATTTATATGTAGACAAAGGTGCCATAGCCCCGCTGAGCGATGACGGGCTGAAAGTGACGGGACCGAAAAAGACCGTCTACGAAGGCTGGCAATTCCCCAAAGAATGGAAAACCGAAGGCAATGGCGACATGTTCCTCGAAGGTCCGAAACTGTTGCAAAAGGACGGTTATTATTATATGGTATCGGCAGAAGGCGGCACGGCCGGACCGGCCACGAGCCACATGGTGGTTGTGGCACGTTCCAAAAGCGTGTTCGGCCCGTGGGAAAACTCTCCCTACAATCCTTTGGTGCATACCTATAGTGCAAGCGACCCTTGGTGGTCGAAAGGACACGGTACGCTCATCGACGATGCCGAAGGAAACTGGTGGGTGGTGTACCACGCTTACGCACAAGGCTACCACACATTAGGCCGGCAGACACTGATAGACCCGGTGGAATGGACGGCCGACGGATGGGTCAAGTTGCGGCATGACGCCCGTCCGCTCCCGGCACAAGACCCTGAAAAACACGGACTGGAACTTTCCGACGACTTCACGGACAAGCAACTCGGCCTGCAATGGACCTTTTGGAAGGAATACGCCACCGAAAGCCTCTCGTTCGGCAAGGACGGTATGAGCGTCAAAGCCAAAGGCAAGACACCGGCAGACGGACGGTTGCTCATGGTTACGGCCACCGACAAGAACTATGAACTCACGACGGAAATCACTCTCGGAAAAGGAAACACGGGCGGCCTGCTCTTGTTCTATGACGAGAAGGCATACGCCGGTGTCGCTTCGGACGGAAAGACGTTCACGATATACCGCAACGGGGAAAAAGCCGAAACCATGCCGTCCGATTACCACAAGCATTTCCACCTCCGCCTGCTCAACCGTGCCAACCGCGTGACCCTCTCTGCCAGCAAGGACGGGAAGTCATGGAAGGAACTGGCCACGGATATCGACGTGTCGGGACTTCATCACAACAACTACGGTGGGTTCTATGCCCTTCGTCCTGCACTCCTGTCCGCGGGAAAAGGACGTACTACTTTCCGCAACTTCACCTACCGTGACGCCACACCGCAAGAAAAAGACATGTCGGCCTACCTAATGGTATTCCATCAGGACGAAGACCACTGCCTGCATGCGGCCATCAGCCGCGACGGTTATACGTTTACCGCTCTGAACGACGGCAAGCCCATTATTGCAGGCGATACGATTGCCGACCAGAAAGGTATCCGCGACCCGCATATCTACCGTGGTCCGGACGGCGGTTTCTACTTGGCCATGACCGACCTGCATATTTATGCACAACGCGACGGTTACCGCGATACGGAATGGGAGCGCGACGGGAAAGCTTATGGCTGGGGAAACAACCGTGGCTTGGTACTGATGAAGTCGTTCGACCTCATCCATTGGACGCGCACCAACATACGTTTCGACCAAATGTCCAAGGAATTTGCACAAATCGGTTGCGCTTGGGCGCCGGAAACGGTCTACGACCCCGTCACGGGACGAATGATGATTTATTTCACCATGCGGTTCGGCACCGAGCAGAACAGGCTTTATTATGTCTACGTAAACCAAGACTTCAACCGTATCGAGAGCATTCCGCAAATCTTATTTGAATACCCCTCGGGAGCGTCTGCCATCGACGGCGACATCACCCCGATATGGAACGAGGAACGGCAAAAAATGGAATATCACCTGTTCTACGTGGCGCATGAATCCGGTTCGGGCATCAAACAGGCGGTTTCCGACCGTATCGACGGAGGCTACCGGTTCGACCCGCGTTGGATAGACTTTGAACCGGTGGCCTGCGAGGCGCCTAACGTCTGGAAACGAATCGGTGAAGACAAATGGGTGCTCATGTACGATATATTCGGTATCAACCCACATAACTTCGGTTTTGTAGAAACCAGCGATTTCGTACACTTCAAAAACTTGGGACGCTTCAACGAAGGCGTGATAAAGACCACCAACTTCCGGTCGCCCAAGCACGGCGCAGTCATCCACCTGACCCAAGAAGAGGCCGACCGGCTGGAGAATTATTGGAACGGGAAAAAACAGAAATAACCGAAGAAAAATTACCTCATCCCCAACCGCGACACAAGGAAAGCTAATCCCTGTGCCGCGGTTTTCTTTTCCTATTTAACGTTCTTTATACTTTTCATAACAGGTAGTTTTAATTGTTCATTCGTATAAACATAAAACGAATGACTCAATTTATATCGAATCACACTTATGAACAAAAACATGAAAAGCAAAAGAAACAGGTTTAGGACGCTATTGGCATCCTGCCTTATCGTATGTGCCGGCCATACCGCAATGAGCCAGGAAAATGGTCTTCGCCTGCACTTCGATTTTAAAAACATGAATGGTACTTCCGTCTCAGATACGGAATGTTCCGGTATCACGGCCTCACTCAAAAATGAAGCTACGGTAAGCAAAATGGGAAAATACCGCGTACTCGATCTCGGTAGCGGAACCGGTTATCTCGACCTGACAGAACAAGCAGGAGAACTGTTCAAAGGCATGGATGCGTACACCATCTCCATGTACTACCGCGTAGACGAGAAAGCCTCACTTTCCGGTGCCGGCTTCTTCCTTTGGACATTCTCCTCTTCTGCGGCCTGTACGGGGTCGGAGGGCAAGTACTCTGCTTACCGCCTCAATGCTCAACGCTTTGCCAACGCCACAGGAGGATACGGCAACGAAACGGCTATAGAAATCGGTGGAGAAGCGGCCAAAGGAAAATGGACACACGTCGTGTACACCCAGGACGGACAAACCGGTACGCTCTACCTCGACGGAGTGGCCAAGGGAACGAACACCGAGATGCCCACCAATTCATCCAACTTCACCACTTCTGTTCCTTACGCATGGATCGGACGTCCCGCTTTTACAGCCGACAATTACCTGAAGCAAACTCTTGTAGCCGACGTCCGCCTCTATGACCGTGTACTGGGAACATCGGAAATCGGCGAACTGGCAGCCGCAGTTGACGATTTGGAATACGAATATACTTACGGCAATCCGGGCGACTTCACGGCATTGCAAAATGCCATCAATGAAGCCCAGGAATATATCGCTTCACACGCCTCTTCTTACACAGGGGCAATCGTTGCACTTTACCAAGACGAAGTCAATATCGCCCAAGACCTCGTGAACGAAGGTAAAGTAAACCAAAATGCCATCGACCGACAGCTCGAAAACCTCGCATCAGCCCGTACGGCCTTGGAAGCCACGGAAGGATTCGATTTCGACGTCACGGGCATTACGACAGGATACGACACAGAAAGAGGATTCCGGCATCCCGGTGCCCTCCATACCGATGCCGACTTTGAACGTATCAGGAAACAGCTCAAAGCCGGAAATGAAAAAGTCGTAGCAGCCTACAATGTATTGGTCAACGCCGGATTCTCACAGTCTACGGCAGCTACAAATCCCGTACCGACCATCATACGCGGAGGGGGAGTAGGAGAAAATTACATTAATGCAGCGCAGGGAGCTTCTATCGCTTACCAAAATGCCCTGCGGTGGAAAATCGACGGTTCGGAAGAACATGCCAAACACGCAGTGGATGTCCTGATGAAATGGGCACGCGTCACCAAAGGCATCGGAGGCGACTCCAATTATGCACTGGCTGCAGGACTATACGGATATGCCTTTGCCAACGCCGCCGAACTCGTGCGCGACTACGAAGGATGGTCTGACGAAGATTTCACCACATTCAAACAATGGATGCTCGACGTGTGGTATCCATCTTGCATCGGCTTCCTGCGCGGCCGCAACGGAACTTGGCAAAATTCGGGAAAATGGTGGGAATGCCCCGGACATTACTGGTCGAACTGGGGACTTTGTAACGTATTGGCCGTCATGAGTATAGGCATCCTTTGCGATGACGTATTCATTTATAATCAGGGACTTTCTTTCTTCAAATACGATCAAGTGGGTACTTTCACCGACCCGCGTACTTCCGACCCTATCCTGAACGACGGACTGACCGAGTTTTTAGGCAACCTTGTCGTCACGACACAAGAATCCGATTTGGAAACCGGAGCTTACGGCAAACTGGGACAAATGCAAGAAAGCGGCCGTGATGTAGGCCATGCCGCCATGGCCGGCGGGCTGGCCGTAGACGTAGCCCACATCGGTTGGAACCAGGGGGATGATTTGTTTTCTTATATGGACCACAGACTGGCAGCCGGTATAGAGTATTTGGCGGCACAAATGCAAAGCGTACAAAACCTGCCATGGACTAATTACCATTACGGTACGAGTGGACTACACTGGAGCGATGGTAGGACATGGATACAAACCGCCCCCGCATTGGGAGAACAAATACGTCCTTACTGGGGTACCGTCATCGGGCACTATGAAGGCATTAAAGGCGTAGAAATGCCTTTCTCCAAAGCGGTCTACGAAAAAATGGGCATAGACGGCGGCGGACAGGGTAACACCAGCGGAGGCTACGACCACATGGGCTATTCCGTATTGATGAACACCCGCGACTTCCCTACTCCCGAACAAATACCCACCCCGCTCACTCCCATCATGGAATACAACGGCATAAGCGTGGAACACAACGAACTGGGCGGACTGCACAATACGTACCGTACCGAACCTACGGAAACGCTCCCGGCTGGTACACTCGTCACCCTGAAGCCACAACTACCCGACGGCACGACCGATACGGGAAAATGGGAATGGAGCACCGGAGAAAACACGAAAGACCTCACCGTAGCAGCCGACAGGAGCGGCATCTGGCGCGTGACATATACGAATGAAAACGGTGTGGAAAGCGAACAGATGTTCAGCATCGCCGTGGAAGGCGATTGTGGGGAAAGCACAATCAACCCGACCATAACCTACAATGGTTCCACACGTGCAGCGACTTCCATCAACGTATTATACAACAGCGAAGTGTCCTTATCCATATTCGGTGTGGGAGGTTATGGAAGCTATTTGTGGGAAACCGGCAGTACGGCTTCTTCCATCACCCTGCCGCACGTCACGACCTCACGTACCGTTTCCGTCATCCATACCAACCAAGGCGGACGTCGCCAGGAAACCGTCTTCCGTATCAATGTACAGGCTGCACGCCCTGACATCATCGTCAACGGCGGACGTTATACGGACAAGAACATGATGATCGTAGAAAAAGGCGACAACGTGACGCTCACGGCCACACCGGCAGATGCCATGACGGGAGGAACTTACTTGTGGGGAGACGGCTCTACCAAAGACTCTCTCACCATTAATAACGTGCAAACTTCCGCCTCTTATACATTGGATTATACCATAAACGGCCAAACAAGTACCATCACTTATCAAATCTATGTAAAAGAAACGGGATACCGCAGTGTAACACCGGGCAACTACTACATCCGGCACAAGACCTACGGAACGTATCTTACCAATCATGGCAACGACGACTATCCCTCGTTCGAGCCTGAAGATGAGTCCAATAAAGCTGCACAACAATGGAACGTCGTCAACACTCCTCCTTCTACGACCTACGGTTTCCAGTCGGTTTTGGACGGAACCTACTTGACCGACGAGGGGTTGTGGCAGGAAACCATGACCAAGCCGTTCCGCTTCAGCGGTGCCGTAGATATTGAAACATTAGCCATCCAAAAGTCGGCCCGTAGCGGTAACATCTATTGGCAAGTGGCAGAAGACGGCAGTATCGACTTCGCTGCGACGGAAACCCCGAATGATTACCCGTTCGAATTCATTCCTGTAGAAGGCAGTAAGGTATCCGAAACGACCGGCGGTAAAATTGTGGCACGAACGATATATTATTCAATGGACGGTATACAGTTAGAGCAGCCCCGCAAGGGTATCAACATCCGTCAGACCACCTTCACCGACGGTAGCGTAAAACAAGATAAAATCATTATCCGCTAAACGAGATATTCACTATTGCACAACGACCCCACAAAGAGATCATTAAAAACCGTTACGGTCCAAAAAAAGCAGTGAACTGCAAGGGCAAATGAAATAAAAAAATTATATTTGCACACCGAACGGAATATGAAAAAATGGATTTCTCTTTTTGGGGTCGTTTTCGTTACACTATGGCTCGCAGGCTGTAGTGCGGAAAGCAATGTGAAAAAAGGAGATAAATTCTACGCCATCGGAGAATATTTCGAAGCGGCTGCCGAATACCGAAAAGCTTATATGCGGACCAAACCCAAGGAACGGGCCAAGAGGGGCGAACGGGCCTATAAAGCCGCAGACTGTTACCGGCGTATCAATTATACCTCACGGGCTATCGGGTCATACCAGAATGCGGCACGATACAACTACCCGGACAGCATCGTTTATTTTTATTTAGCTGAAATGCAACGCAAAAACGGCGATTACAAAAAAGCGTTGCAGAATTATGAGATTTACCTTCAGTACAAACCGGACGACGTGTTGGCACGTCACGGCCTACAGGGCTGTACCATGGCGCCCATCTGGAAACAGAAACCTACATTGTATTCGATAAAGAAAGAACCGCTACTCAATGCCCGCCGTTCGGACTATTGCCCGATGCTGACAGGGGATGATATGGACATGCTGTACCTGACTTCCACACGCCCACAGGCTACAGGCAACGAACTGAGCGGCATCACAGGAATCAAGTCCGGTGACATCTTTATCTCCCGAAAAGACGATAAAGGGAAATGGCAGTCGCCGGAACAGGTAGAATCCGAGATAAACAGTGAGTACGATGAAGGAGCTTGTGCTTTCTCGCCGGACGGCAAAACGATGTATTTCACCCGTTGCACGCATGACCCCGAATATCCGCGATATGCACAGATTTATACTTCGGAGCGTACGGATGCCAGTTGGGGCGCACCCAAATTGTTGGAAATCACCAAAGACACTTTATCCTCCTTTGCCCATCCTACCGTATCGCCGGATGGCAGATGGCTGTATTTCGTCTCCGACATGCCGGGAGGATTAGGAGGCCTGGATATCTGGCGAATCGAAATAGGAGAACACGGGTTAGGCGGAGTGGATAATCTCGGCGAACCCATCAATACTCCGGGGAATGAAATGTTCCCTTCGTTCCGTCCGAACGGAGATTTGTATTTTTCCTCCGACGGACACGTCGGCATGGGCGGCTTGGACCTGTTCAAGGCCGAACAGGACAGTACGGGCACATGGACCGTAGAGAACCTGAAATATCCGATGAATTCGCAAGGAGATGATTTTGCCATGACTTTCGACGGACTGCACAACCGGGGATTTTTCAGTACCAACCGAGGCGATGCCCGAGGGTGGGACCACATCATGAGTTTCGAATGTCCGGAAGTATTGCTCACGGTCAAGGGATGGGTCTACGAAAAAGACGGCTATGAACTGCCGGAAGGCTTGGTTTACATGGTAGGCAACGACGGAACCAATCTAAAGTTGAGCGTGAAAGGCGACGGTTCTTTTACCCAGGAAATCCAACCGAATGTAGACTATGTATTTTTAGGTACGTGCAAGGGATTCCTGAATCATAAAGAACAACTGCGAGTGGACACCAGCAGCGTAAGCAAAGAATACGTACTTCAGTTCGAACTGGCTTCTATCACGGCTCCCGTATTGGTAGACAATGTGTTTTACGCTTTCGACAGTGCGGAACTCACAGACTCTTCTACCCTCGCACTGGACTCCCTCGTCACGCTCATGGAAGACAATCCGAACATCACGATTGAACTCAGCTCGCATTGCGACTATCGGGGAAGGGATGAATACAACATCCGCCTCTCCCAACGCCGGGCAGAATCAGTGGTGAAGTACCTGATAGCACACGGCGTCGCAACCGACCGTCTGACTCCCATCGGATACGGCGAGACACGCCCGAAAGTCATCCGCAAACGATTGACGGAACGGTATCCGTTCCTGCATGAGAACGATACGTTGACGGAAGCTTTCATCAAAAAACTGCCGGAAGAACAGCAGGAAATCTGCAACGCCCTGAACCGCCGGACGGAATTCCGTGTCCTCCGTACTACTTACGGTTTGTTCGATATACCGGACACACCGAAAAACAACACGGAAGCAAAAGAGCAGGACAGCGCTACACCACAAGAATAAGGCGGAAGGAATACACTTCGCTTCCGCCTTTCATCTTTCCTTATGCCTATTTCAACCCAAACTTTACCGGCAAAGAAAACAACACCCTGACGGGTTTGCCGTTCTTATATCCGGGCTTCCAATCAGGCATCATGCCCACCACCCTCACTGCTTCCTGTGCCAAATAAGGATGAGGACTTCGCAACACCCTGATTTGACCGATTTTTCCGTCCTTTTCCACCACGAATTGCACATATACTCTTCCGCTCGCTTCTTCAGATACACAAACAGGCGGATAGTGGATATTCTTAGACAAAAAGGCCATACATGCCTTTTCACCTCCCGGAAACTCAGGATTCTGCTCCCCAGGCATAACGGCATTCCGACCGGTGCCTGTCTTAGGTCCCTTCGTTTCTTTCCGAAATTCTTTTAATCGTATCCTTACCCCAGAAAAGCAAGCGGTATCCTTGGAAACGGCCTCTGCATTTTCACGAAAATAGAAAGAGTCCCCGTCGAAGAAAGATTTTTTCGTTTCATCGTAATAGAAAACACGTGCATATTTCAATGACTTGGCAGTTTGATAAAACATCTTCATGTCGTCGGGCATCTCCCCAGCATAAGCCCGCGTGGCTACCAACCGGCAAGAATCCCGAGCCAACTCATAGATTTCCGTACCCCGCCTTGAATCCGGCCAACGCAAACACATGAACAACGTACTGTCCCTTACCTCGAAATCCATTGTGGCCAACACTTTACCTTCTTCTTTAAGGCTCACCAAATCGTATGTACGCGCCATAGCCTGCCACGAAAGCTTTGACGAAGAGAACTGTTCCACGGCAGAAAGCGGCAGCCCTCCGGCACGTCCCTTAAACCAAACATGAGCCCAATCATCCGTTACCGTCCCTTCACGCAACCATAACGCCGCCCCTTTTTTAGCTTTCCCCAAGACTCCCCCGACCCTCCGTGTTTCGGATATCACCTTTACAGACGGAGTTTTCACTATGACCCAATTTTGCGATTGCACACTTTGCAATCCGACCATAAGCATCACAAGGAGACTCGCAATAGCTTTCACAAAACACATATTCCTTCATATCTAATCATAAAGCATACCGAGCATGAACGTCCCTGCCCGATATGCTTTATCGTTTAAGCCGTTATCAACGTGGAGATTTCCGTTTTCTCGCCTAAATGCTCCTTCAAAAAGGCTTTTATACGAGCTATCAGATTCATGCAACCGTTAGTCATTTCTTCATCCTGCGTCTGATAATCGAGATCGCCACACACGGAACCTACCAAATGTTCTTTCCCGGATGTACAATAATCCAAGAATAAGTGAATTTTATTCCAACTACTGTAATCCATAAAACGTGTCAGAAAGTTCCGCTGCCTCCCCTCCATAACCACGATAAAATCAGCCTGATTCAGTAAATTGCCTACTTTATCAGGACCACTGCTTTCCGGAATCCCACTTTCATTAGAAGTGACTCCCCACATGGCCATATCGGCAGACTCTACTTCAATGTCCGGAACCTCTGCCTCTTGTATTTTCTTCTTAAAAAGATATTCTACAAAAGGTAGCCTGCAGGCGCACCCGGATCCGATAAATAAAATTTTCATAGCGTTGTTTAGATTAAGTTAGACAATTAGATTTCTACGGCGTGAGTATGAACCCTCATCGTTTCAATCCATTCACACTCTCAGGCTTTAAATATAGCTTTTACCGGATTAAAAAGCAAGGAATCAAAAGGAAAAGCATCTATTTTTTAGTATTTTTCACTTTACTCTATTGATTTTCGTCCTAAATCTCCCTTTAAACTATAAGTTGAAAGATAACTTGTACGTATTTTCCATTCCTGGGGATAAAGGTTATTAGCCCGTCCACCTATATTTTTCACGAAACCGATCGGAATTTCCTGAAACGTCAGCAACACGTAACCTTTAGGAGTGTCGGGAGGTAAAACAAGCACTTCTTTACGTAAATAGGCCACCGCCATATCGTAGGAAACGGGAACAATTGGAAAAGCCGAGCGATTCAAGTCAACGGACATCGCTAAAGCGTGCAGCGGAATATAGTCTTTCCCCTTTACCGTAGCCAACGGAACACCAGCCTGCCACACTTTAACCGCTTCCTGCAACAGGCCTACCTGACGGGAGAACGAAGCGCGTACAGCCGTCCACACCGGTCCATCGGAAACGAAATCAAAGGTATCGGCATGAAGCAACCATGACCGGCAGGAAGCAGGCAAAGCCGGAACGGAAGCGTGTAGCGCACGTTTCTTTTTAGACTTCACGCGCTCATTTTCATACCTATCGGAGGACATCACCCAATCAGAAGTCTCCTCTTCACCATTTTTACGTAAAACAGCCAAAAAGAATCCTTCTCCACGAGTAAAGCCGGGAATGAAATGGGCAACGGGAAAAAACTTTTCCGCCTTCGCCGTATCTTTTACTGAGGAGACCGGCAGCAGGTTCCCGACGACACCCCAACCCGATTCCACATCAAAAGGAAGTATTTTCGCACCGAGTTCTTCGGCTATCCAAGCCACATTTTCCTCATCCTCCAAAGCATTCAGCGTACAAGTACTGTACACCAACAGCCCTCCCGGCTTCAACGAAGGCCATACATCACGCAAAATCTCACGCTGACGGTCCCGGCACATCCGCACAGCCTCCATGCTCCACCCCGTCACGGCATCTTCTTCTTTCCGAAACATCCCCTCACCGGAGCACGGTACATCGGTCACCAACAGGTCGAAAAAGTCCGGCAAGCGGGCAAAATCCTTTGGGTAACTGTTTGTCACTATCACATCGGGATGTCCCCACTTCGTCAGATTCTCCAGTAAAACCTGAGCACGTGCCTTAACGGGCTCGTTGGATACCAGCAGGCTACCCTCCGGCAGACATGAACGAATATGGGTAGACTTGCCCCCGGGCGCAGCACAAAGGTCGAGTGCTACCACCGGACGAGTCACATAACGGCGTAAGATTTGCCCCAAAAACATGGAAGCCGCCTCTTGTACATAATAGGCACCGGCATGAAACAACGGGTCGAACGTGAACGGAGGGCGTTCGCTCAGGTAGCATCCTTCTCCGGAGGCCCAAGGCACCGAGCCATCTACCCCATTCAAATCTTCCGCTAAAAGACCGGACCATACGGCCTTGAACGGGTTCAGCCTCACACTTACGGAAGGGTCTTCATCCAAAGCTTGGGCAAAACGTGCATAACGCTCCGCACCGAGCAAACGTCGGGCATAGTCTTTAAACTCTTGAGGTATATCAGATCGTGTCATGTCGTATCATTTTATGAGGATAAAAGTAGGCAAAAAAAATGGGGCGAACAACAAAATCGGACGGATTTTCATTTGCTTCTGCGCTCGCCTTTCGCTATCTTTGTTCCCACGAAGATAGGATGCGGCTCGGCATAGCCAAACCAGAAAACTTCGTTTTCATTTGTCTCTGCGCTCGCCTTTCGCTATCTTTGTACATTAAATCAAACCGCTTATCACATGAAACGCCCTATATTTCCCGTCATACGGCTCAAAATATGGCTTTGCCTTTTATGGGCTTGTCTCTCACAAAATATTACCTTGGCACAAAATGGCATCACAGTCTACTCAGATACGGTGTCGGCTCTGGAAGACGTGGCTGACGACAGCACATGGAATGCTCCTCCATCGGTTTACTCCCACACATTTTCTCTCATGGAAGACTTGGGAAACGAAGGGATTTTGGACTTCTTATCCGGACTTCTCGGAATTGGCGGCGTGCTCCTTACGGTACTTACCGTAATCCTGTTCCTCATTCCTGTCCTCCTCGTACTTTTGGCCGTCTACCTGATATACCGTTCTCATCGTGAAAAGAACATGAGAATAGAAAGATCCGCGTATGACTCGGAAAAACGGACGGTAGACGAAGATAGGAGAAACCAATTGCTCAAACAATCTGCCATCAAGAATGCCTGTTGGGGCGTAGGGCTTATCGTCATTGAATGGATTATCGACTTCACCGACCTGTTGTATGTCGTGGGTGTAGTCATGCTCTGCATAGCCGCCAACGATTGGCTGACCACCCTTATCAAGAAGAAAAAAGAATAAAACAATATTAAGCATGAAACAATATCTCGACCTGTTACACAGAATACTGGAGGAAGGCGTGGAAAAAAGCGACCGTACGGGTACGGGTACCCTCAGTGTATTCGGCCATCAGATGCGGTTCAACCTCGAAGAAGGATTCCCGCTGCTTACCACAAAGAAGTTACACCTGAAATCCATCATCTACGAACTGCTCTGGTTCCTGCAAGGCGATACCAACGTGAAATATTTGCAGGAACACGGCGTAAGGATCTGGAACGAATGGGCGGACGAGAACGGCGACCTGGGACATATTTACGGGTATCAGTGGCGTTCGTGGCCGGACTATAAAGGAGGATTCATAGACCAGATACAAGAGGCTGTGGATACCATCAAACACAATCCCGATTCGCGCCGTATCATCGTCAGTGCATGGAACGTCGGCGATCTCGGGAACATGAACCTGCCTCCCTGCCATGCTTTTTTTCAGTTCTACGTGGCTAACGGGAAATTGAGCCTCCAGCTCTACCAGCGTAGTGCGGATACGTTTCTCGGCGTTCCCTTCAATATTGCATCATACGCCCTGTTGTTAATGATGATGGCACAAGTGACGGGACTGAAAGCAGGCGACTTCGTGCACACGTTAGGAGACACACACATCTATAAGAATCATCTGGAACAAGTGAAACTACAACTCACCCGGGAACCTCGTCCCTTGCCTCGCATGAAGCTCAATCCGGACGTGAAAAGCATCTTCGACTTCAAGTTCGAAGACTTCACATTGGAAGACTATAATCCTTGGCCGCACATTGCCGGTGCGGTTTCCGTATAACCCTCTAACCATCCCGACATGATATCCGTTATCGTAGCTATTGCACGCAACCGTGCCATCGGTTTTGAAAACCGCTTGCTGTACCGGCTTCCCGACGACCTGAAGCGCTTCAAGGCACTCACCACCGGACATACCATCATCATAGGGCGCAAGACGTTTGAATCCTTTCCCAAAGGAGCGTTGCCCAACCGGCGTAATATCGTGCTGAGTAAAAACAAAGCAGCCGTCTTCCCCGGTGCGGAAACATTCAGTAGCTTACAAGAAGCTCTGTCACATTGTAAGGAAGAAGAAGAGATATTCATCATCGGCGGTGAAAGTGTGTACAAAGAAGCCCTGCCACTCGCCCAAAAACTATATCTCACGGAAATAGAAGACACGCCCCAACAAGCGGATGCTTTCTTCCCGCCCTTCGACATCCGACTATGGGAACTCATACAAAGTTCCCGACATGATAGGGACGAAAAACATCAATGCCCTTTCTCCTTCAAAGATTATCAGAGAAAGAGCCACCATTGATACCCCTAAGAAATTCCGTCTCAAACGAAGAATCGTATAAAATAACAAGACCTAAAAAGAAAGGAAAAGAGGTTGTCTGCCTTCCCGACATGACAACCTCTTTTCCTTTCTCCCCATTATTCTTCTTCCTCCACTTCTACATCCATATTCTCCGTGCTCCCCTTCTTATTCTTTATCTCAGGAATCGGCATCTGCCGGTTAATGGCCTCATGAAAAGAAATAATGGTTTCGGAGCGTTGCAAGCCCAAAGGCTGTAACTTATCATGGATGATACTCAACATGTGGTGGTTGTTCCGGGCGTAGATTTTGATAAACATGTCATAATCACCAGTTGTATAATGACATTCCACCACTTCCGGAATGTTTCTCAGCTCCTCTACCACGCGATCGAAATCTGAAGGATCTTTCAGAAAAAGCCCCACGTAGGCACAAGTCTCATAACCGATTCTTTCCGGGTCCAACACATATTGTGAACCTTTCAAGACCCCTAAGCGCGTCAACTTCTGTATGCGCTGATGAATCGCGGCACCAGATACATGACAAGCACGAGCCACTTCCAAAAAAGGAATACGTGCGTTGTCGGCAATTAGTTTCAGAATCTGCTCGTCAAGAGCATCCAAATTAGCAATCCCCATAATCTATTCGTTTATTTATTGCAAAAATAAAGAAAAAACAAAGACCTTGGTATAAATCCATAAAAAAACGGCATTTTCATAATGAAAATACCGTTTTTTAATGATTTCTCTTTATCAATTTCGCTTTGCAGCAGAATAATTGATCTTTAAGGCCCACGACTTACGTAAAACCTGTTTGATATCGGTAATAATACCCATCTGCGTATGTTGATCTACTTTCATAGATACAGTCTGGGCAGCCTGGTCTGTCATTCTTGTACGTTCCTCCGCAATGAAGTCCATCACCTCGGCTGGCTCCGCAAATCTATCATTCAACTGGATTCTCGTACCCGAACCCATTGCAGCCCTTAATTGGTCTGTCGGAGGCCCTACATAGATGAAAGAAACCGCAGATTTCTTCTCCAACTTCTCCAATTCCGTACCTGTAGGCACCGTAAATTTCACTTTCAAGGTAACTTCACGCATGGTCGTTACAATCATGAAGAAGAACAAAATGGTAAAAATCAAGTCAGGAAGTGAAGATGTATTCAATTCCGGCATTTCTCGGCTTCCGCCTCTACTAAATCGTCCCATTAGTCTGTCCCTCCATAATTTTTAGGTTCTGCCTCGGAAATCTTCTGCGGATAGTATTCGCGAATGGCAGCCTGATGCTCATCATCCAAAGCCCCATAAAGTTTCCCGAACTTGGCTTTACTCAACTCGTCTCTCAACTCATTGTATGCACGAACCAACTCGTTCTGAACCTGAAAATACACATTATAACTTGTCCCTCGGTCGGTTTGTACGGAAACCACATGCTTGTCCGTCACCGCACATACTCCCAACAAAGGAATATTCTTGGCATGTTTCTCAGGCAGGTTAGGGCTGTTGTTCTCGTTCTTCACGAAATCTTTCACTCTATCGCACAATTGGTCGATCTCGATGAAATCCCCCCCACACATGAGTTGCCCCGCTGCATTGACTTTAACCATCAACACGTTTCTCTCTTTCACGTCTATCTGAGCTTCGTTTTGTTCATCTTCAGGCGGCGGCGGCAAGCGTCTTGCCAAACCGGAATCCGTATCCATTGAAGTTGTCACAAGGAAGAAGATAAGCAATATGAAAGAAATATCCGCTGTTGAACTGGCGTTCAATCCAGGTACTTTTCTTTTTTTTCTTGCCATTTCCTACTCTTAAATTAGACGTTTTTATTTCTTTTTCTTCATTACACCAGACATGTTAAAGACAACTGCAACAGTAGTCAATAACAACATGATATAAATCGATACCAAGAACATATCAGTTACGGTAACCATAGTGGCAGATGTCACAGTTCCGTCCGCTGCCGTAAAATCGGTCTCGTTCAGGTTACAAACCCAACCTACCACTAAAGAAACTACCAAAAGGGCAAAAGAAACAGCACTAATCTTAGCCCCCGGCACACCGCTGATGTCGCCTCCCTTGGAACCCATGGAAATCTTAATGCCGCGAACGACACTCCAAAGCGCCAACAAGCAAGTTACGGCAAACATACCGTACATCAGCCACATTAAACCTTCCGTACAAACAGGAGCGTTATAATCTCCTACGGGATTATCATATCCATATCCAAAGAATGCCGCGAAAAACAATACGATGATTGCAAAGCAAGCATACAGGACATAATATGACGTCATATATTTCTTTGCTGCCATATTGCTAATTATTTTTTCAAGTTATACTTCATACACATGTCAAGCAAAGAAATAGTAGCTTCTTCCATGTTAGAAGTGATTTCCTCAATCTTAGAAAGGATATAGTTATAAAATACCTGCAATACCAATGCAACGATAATACCGAAGATTGTCGTAATCAAGGCCACCTTCATACCACCGGCAACGATAGTCGGAGAAATATCACCTGCCTGCTGAATCTGGTCGAAGGCCATCACCATACCGATCACAGTACCCAAGAACCCGAGTGACGGTGCCATAGCAATAAACAAGGTAATCCAAGAGCATCCTTTTTCCAAATAGCCGGCCTGCACGGCACCATAAGCCGTAATAGAACGCTCTACATCCTCCACACCGTCATCGAAACGCATCAAGCCCTGATAGCAGATAGAAGCAATAGGACCGCGAGTGTTACGGCAGATCGTCTTTGCACCTTCAACATCACCTGCATTCAGTCTTTCCTCAATCTGAGCCATCAATTTTTTAGAATCGATTTCAGCCAAGCTCAAGTAAATGATACGTTCAATGCAGAATGCCAAACCGAACACCAAGGCTATAGCAACCAATGACATGAAGCCTGCATCACCTTCGATGAACTTCGTCTTCAATTCCTTATGGAAGCTTTCTTCCTCTACCGGCGCAACAGTTTCTTCCGTAGCATCCATTGTCTCGACAGCAGCCGTATCTATGGCAGCCGAATCTACTGCTGCACTGTCTACCATTGCAGCAGCCGAATCCGATTCCGCAGCAGCGGCCTCGTCAGTCTGTGCCATCATGGCCTGAGTCGCACCGAATGCAAAAACTCCAAACATCGCAATAATTGCAAATAACTTTTTCATTGTGTGTCTAATTTTTTAAGATTAATATTAATTATTATTATTTCCTCGTTTATGTTTAGCGGAGAGAGGGGGATTCGAACCCCCGATACGCTTTAGGCGTATACACGCTTTCCAGGCGTGCCTCTTCAGCCACTCGAGCATCTCTCCTTCTCAAAACGGGCGCAAGTTACAAAAAAAAACGATATGCCTCCGTTTTCGAGTACAAAAATATTCTTTTTTTTCCGGACTATCACCATACTCAGCCCAAAAAGTGCGTCTCATCCTACAAAAAGTTTAATTTTAACCTTTCGACGGCTTCATTTACGGGCGCCAGGATACATTTTCAATACATTTTCGTATGTTTGTTCGGCAACCGTTTCCACCGGCAAACCGTAAACCTCCGCCACTTTCACCAATGTGTGTCGGATATATGCGCTTTCGTTCCTTTTGCCCCGGTGAGGAACCGGCGACAAATAAGGGGCATCGGTTTCCAGCACCACCCGCTCTATCGGAATCTGACGCAACACCTCCGGCAAGGCAGACTTTTTAAAAGTCAGCACACCATTGATTCCTATCATGAATCCTTCGAACGAAAGCAACTCCCGTGCCTCTTCCACCGTGCCGCCAAAGCTATGGAAAACTCCTGCAACCCCTCTCGTACGAAAAGGAGTGAGCAGGTCCACCAGTTCTTTTTGTGCGGAACGGGAATGAATCATCAGGGGAAGACCGTATGACAGCGACCACTCCACTTGGCAACGGAAGGCTTCTTGCTGTTCTTTATAATAAGTACGGTCCCAGTAATAGTCCAATCCCACTTCACCGATACCTATAAAAGAATGGCCGGCTTGCAACAGTGCCTCCATACGTCCGAGCACCTCGCCATAATCCGCTCTCACCTCCGTGGGATGAAGCCCCAGCATCGGATGAAAGAATCCCGGAAACCTTGTACACAATTCCAACATGGACGTGACAGTCGTCTCATCTATATTGGGCAGAAACACCTTCTCCACATCGTTCTGCAAAGCACGGGAAACCACCTCTTCCAAATCTTCGGCAAAAACCTCATCGAACAAATGGGCATGCGTATCAATTATTCTCATCACCGACTTCCCCGTTCCTTCAAGACTTCCGATTCAACAAACTTTGCGCCATCTCCCACAACGGTTCCTTCCGCTCCTCCGGCAAATTCACCTTATCCAGAATTTCACGAGCCCGTTCAAAATAGAAACGGATTTTCTCGTCGCACAAGGCACGGACACCCATCTTATCATACAGTTCTGTTACGGCGGCTATTTTTTCTTCAGGCGCATAAGTCCCCTCTTCTTTTTCCAACCACTGCTCCAACCGCTCACGATCGGCAGGCAAAGCGCGCCCCAACGCATTAATCAGCATATAAGTCTTCTTGTTGCACAGGATATCCCCTCCTATTTTCTTACCGAAGACCGCCGGGTCGCCATATACATCCAAGTAATCATCCTGCAACTGGAAAGCCAGACCGAGATTCTCGCCGAAACGATAAAGAAGCTCCGCATCCTGCCGGGGGGCATCCCCCAGCCATGCCCCGATTTTCAGCGCGCAAGCCAACAATACGGATGTCTTCAAACGAATCATCTCTATATATTCTTCTTCGCTGACATCCGCACGGGTCTCGAATTCAATATCGTATTGCTGCCCTTCTCCTATTTCAAGGGCAGTTTCCGTAAACAATCCCATAACGTTTCCCAATTGTTCCACCGGACAACCCTGCTGCATGTAACGGTAAGCCATGACCAGCATGGAGTCCCCACTCAATATCGCAGCATTGTCGTCCCATTTCTTATGCACCGTAGCCATGCCCCGCCGCATATCGGCCCTGTCCATCAAATCATCGTGCAACAACGTATAATTATGATAAATCTCGATGGCCATGGCCTGGGAACGGATAACCTCCACCTTTTCCTTATAAAGGTTATAAGCCATCAACATCAATACCGGCCGGATTCGCTTTCCCCCCATCGAAAGGACGTAACGAATCGGCGCATAGAGTTCCGCCGGCTGACGCTCGAAAGACATTCCGGCAATCTCACCGTTAATGTAGTCTAAAAGTTCTTTCCAATTATACATAGGCTATACTTTTCACAAAAAGAGGCTGCCGTGAGCAGCCTCCTTACATTATACATCTTATTATATTATTGCAATCTGAACATCACCGGCAATGAGAACTTCACACGTACCGGTTTACCTCTTTGCTTACCGGGACTCCACTTCGGCATCATCTTCAACACGCGCTCAGCCTCTTTCGACAAATAAGGATCCGGACTACGCACAATCTTAATATCCACGATAGAACCGTCCTTGTTCACCACGAACTGAGCGTATACACGTCCCTGAATACCTTGCTCCACACAAATAGGGGGATACTTGATGTTATCGGACAACCACTTCATACAAGCTTCTTCACCACCGGGGAAGCGAGGATTCTCCTCTACGATGTCATAAATCTGGTTCTCGTCCACTTCTTCCACCACAGGGCCTACCGGTCCCGTAGCTACGGCCGTTGTCCCCGTACCCGGAGTCGTCACAATGGCTTGGTTCACTTCCTCGGAAGTTTCCACTTCCTCCTCCACCAAATCCGTTTCATTGTCCACGATATTGATGATTTCAGCGATTTTCGGAGCTGCAGCCGGGGGGGGTGCCACAACTTCGGGCTGCTGCGTGATGGGAATCATGTCCTCCTCAATCGCCGCCGTGAATACAGGTTCTGTTTCAATAACCTTCTTGTCATGCTGTGTCCACTCGAATGCGACAAACATGGCCGAAAGAGCCAAGACAAAGCCCATCAGTAATCCAGTGCCTTTCTTGCCTTCGAGATCCGCGCTCAATGATTTTTTAATTTCCATATTATATTTAGCTTTTTACGTATTCTTCATGCAAGGGCAAAAGTAGCACATTTTTTTTATATCTCATGCGCTTCGCCCCATTTTTTTTCCAATCTCACATTTTTTTTCGTTCCACACCCTAAATCGGACTTTTTCACGTTATATCTGCATAACGGTATGCCCATACGGAATTATCGCGCAAATATAATCAGATATTTCAGAAAATCCGTATCTTTGGCCACAAAATTCATTTCAGATGACGAAAAAGCTTATTTTAGCATTATATATCCTGCTTGCCGCCGCGTCGCATGCCCAAGAAAGCAACTCCGTGTTCAACTTCCTGGAAATGCCTGTGTCCGCACATTCTACGGCTTTGGGCGGACGCAATATCTCCCTGATAGAGGACGACGCGTCGCTCGTCTTCAGCAACCCCGCACTGCTCAGTTCCGTGAGCGACAAGACGCTGAATCTCAATTTCATGACTTACCTGCAAGGGTGTAACGTGGGGAGTGCGGCGTTTGTCAAGATATTGGGAGAACGTTCCACAATGGGCGTCACGGCGCAATATGCCCACTACGGCACCATGGACGAAATCACGGCCGACAACGTCACCGTGGGCTCTTTCTCGGCCATGGACATGGCTTTGAGCGGCATGTATGCCTACAACCTGAACGACCGGTGGGCCGGTGGTGCCACAGGCAAGTTCATCTATTCGAAATACGGCGACTATTCGTCTGTAGCACTGGCCGTAGACTTGGGCGTAAATTACTACAACGAGAACACGGATTTCTCGTTGTCAGCCGTAGCGCGCAACCTGGGCGGACAGGTAAAAGCATTCGGCGAAATTCACGAAAAGCTGCCCTTCTCCATGCAAATCGGTTTTACGAAAGGATTCGACCACGCCCCATTCCGCGTGTCCGTCACCCTCGTGGACCTGACACGATGGGACAAGGATTACTATTTCGCATCGGGCGAAGAGTTGTCTACAAGCAAGATGCTCATGAACCATCTGGCAGCGGGCGTGGATTTCCTGCCTACCGACTACATGTACCTGTCCTTGGGTTACAACTTCCGGAAAGCCAACGAAATGAAGGCGGCAGGCTCTTCCCACGCCGCCGGTCTTTGTGCCGGTGCGGGCATCCTGCTTTCCCGTTTCGGTTTTGGACTGGCATACGCCCAGTACCACCTGTCCGCCCCGTCTTTCGTCTTCAACGCGTCCTACCGCCTGTAAGGACAGACAAGTCCTCATTTCAGCTTATACATTATTATAATATACAGAACGACATGAAGAAAATCACGATTGCCATAGACGGTTTTTCCTCTTGCGGGAAAAGCACGATGGCCAAAGATTTAGCTCGCGAAATAGGCTATATTTACATCGACAGCGGTGCCATGTATCGTGCCGTCACGCTCTACTGCCTCCGGCACGGGCTATTCCACGGCGATGAGGTAGACACCGACCGCCTGAAAACCGCCCTTCCGCACATAGACATCGCTTTCAAGCGCAATCCCGAGACGGGAAAGCCACAAACCTATCTGGACGGGACCTTGGTGGAAAACGACATCCGTACGCTGGCCGTATCGTCCAAAGTCAGCATCGTGGCCGCACTCGGTTTCGTGCGCGAAGCCATGGTCAGCCTCCAACAACAGATGGGACGGGAAAAAGGTATCGTCATGGACGGACGGGACATCGGCACGACGGTGTTCCCCGATGCCGAGCTCAAAATATTCGTGACCGCCTCGCCCGAAATCCGTGCCCAACGCCGCTATGACGAATTGCAGGCCAAAGGTGAAAAAGGCAGTTACGAGGAAATCCTGGAAAACGTGAAAGAACGCGACCGGATAGACACGAGCCGCGCCGTAAGTCCGCTCCGTAAGGCCGACGACGCCATAGAACTGGACAACAGCCACATGACGATTTCCGAACAAAAGGAATGGCTCGTAGCCCGGTTCCGCAAAGCTGCCGGAGCGGAATAAAGAGGATTCCATACAAACATGCAAACCATTGCATACCAATAAGATAGAGTCGGCTAAAAAATCTACTGAGAATGAAAAATCAATCTCTTGAGATTGAAAAATCGTTCTGCTCCGATTGATTTTCCATTCGGAGCAGAACGAAACGACAACTTCAGCAAAACGGAAAAAGGGACTGTACGGCACAGTGTTTAAAACTTAAAGGATTCTTACAAATGAAGATAGAGATAGACCAAGGGTCGGGCTTCTGCTTCGGCGTGACCCGCGCCATCAACAAGGCGGAAGAAGAGCTGGCACGGGGAGCCACGCTCTATTGTCTGGGCGACATCGTGCACAACGGCAAGGAATGCGACCGTCTGAAAAAACTCGGCCTCATCACCATCGACCACGCCACGTTCTCGACCTTGCATCACGCCAAAGTGCTCTTGCGTGCCCACGGTGAGCCTCCGGCCACGTACGGGCAAGCCGAAACCAACGGGATTGAAATCATAGACGCGACCTGCCCTGTGGTACTTCACTTACAGGAACGCATCAAAAAGGAATACCAGGAGGGGGGCACGGAAAGCAAACAAATCGTCATCTACGGAAAGAACGGCCATGCCGAGGTGCTCGGTCTCGTGGGACAGACCGACGGCAAGGCCATCGTCATCGAATCTCCGGAAGAAGTGGACAAACTGGATTTCAACCGGGACATTTGCCTGTATTCGCAAACCACCAAACCGTTGGAGGGTTTCCGGAAAATCGTGGAATACATCGGCGCGCACATCTCTCCCACAGCCACCTTCCGTTACTACGACACCATTTGCCGCCAAGTGGCTAACCGCATGCCGCACATCCGCGATTTCGCCACGCGCCACGATGTGATTCTTTTCGTGTGCGGCAAAAAAAGTTCCAATGGAAAAGTCTTGTACGACGAATGCCGGAGCGTGAACCCACGCTCGTATCTGGTGGACGCCGCGTCGGAAATCGATTTCGCCTGGTTGGAGGACTGCCGTTCGGTAGGCATCTGCGGGGCCACGTCCACTCCGAAGTGGCTGATGGAGGAATGCGCCGAAGCCATCCGGAAGCGGATGCAACCGTAAACACACAGGACGGGGCTTCCTGTCCAGAAGAAAACCAGCCGGGACGGATGTCACACATCCGTCCCGGCTGGTTCTTACGCGCCACCTCCGCTCACCGGAGCGAGGCGAAATATTCATCGAGCAACTGTTTGGCTGCCACGAAAGAGGTTTGCCGTCCCGACAACACCATGGCTTCGGCTTCAGCCAGACGGGATACAATTTGTTCGTTCTGGAAAAAACTGTTGCGCAACTGCTCGTTGATGGTCTCATACATCCAGTATTTGGACTGCTCGTTGCGCCGGTGTTCGAAATATCCGTTCCCTTTCACAAAATCCATATAACGGTACACCATGTCCCAAATCTCCTTCACGCCCAAATTGTAAAAGCCGGAATAGGTCAGCACTTGTGGCGTCCATCCGCTTTCTGGGGCTGGGAACAGGTGCAACGCATTGCGGAACTGCGTAGCGGCCAACTGGCACTTGTCCACGTTGTTCCCGTCGCATTTGTTGATGACGATACCGTCGGCCATCTCCATGATACCGCGTTTGATGCCTTGCAACTCATCTCCCGTACCGGCCAACTGGATGAGCAGGAAGAAGTCTACCATGGAATGACAGGCCGTTTCGCTCTGTCCCACACCCACCGTCTCCACGAAAATCTTGTCGAAACCGGCAGCCTCGCACAGGATGATCGTCTCACGCGTCTTGCGGGCTACGCCGCCTAACGAACCGGCCGAGGGACTGGGACGGATAAAAGAGTCGGGATGCACGGCCAGTTTCTCCATACGGGTCTTGTCGCCCAAAATACTCCCTTTGCTCCGCTCGCTGCTCGGGTCGATGGCCAGCACGGCCAATTTGCCTCCGTACTCCTGCAACACATGGATGCCGAATACGTCAATGCTTGTACTTTTCCCGGCACCGGGCACCCCGCTGATGCCCACGCGAATGGAACGCCCGGCATGGGGCAGGCATTTTTCTATCACTTCCTGCGCCACGGCCTGATGGGCGGGGTTCGTACTTTCTACCAACGTCACAGCCCGTCCGAGTATCGTCACGTCCCCTTTCAGGATGCCTTCCACATAATCCCCTGCCGACATCTGCCGATGCCGGTACCGGCCGCGCTTCAGGTACGGGTTCACAATCGAAGGTTGGGCTACGCCGCTGTTCACGGCCAGTCCCTTATATTCCGCACTGTTCTCAGGATGTTCCATAGCCGTCATCTTTATTGCTTCACGTTTACGGTAATAATCTCTTTCGAGCGGGCAGGGTCGTTCGTAATCAACAACACGCGCGGGCTGCTCTTCACTTTATTCAGATATTTAGCCAACACCGTGACTTTCAGCTTCGCCGTCTCGCCCGGCTCGATATTCCGGTCGCTCAACCCCACAGCCAAAGCTTTATTGAAGACTTGCAAAGTCCGGATTTCGAGCGTACGCTTGCCCTTATTGCTCACAAGGACTGTCATCGACTTCTTACGCTTCCGTCCCAGTTCGCCCATGTCCAATGTGTCGGCGGAAAGCTCCATGTGAGGTGCCTGTTCCCTGTCTTTCGCCGACAAAGACGAAAAGTCGGGCAACAACACGGAAGAAACCGTAATCTCATTGTCTTCCGACACCTTGTCACCGACCTTACGGGCCAAGTAGATGGAAGTCTGCGTCAACCCCATCTGGTGCAACTTCTCACTGTCCAGCGTGAGCATGATCTTGCCGATACGCCCGCCGCTCAACGTCTCCGGGAAATACTGTGCCGAAAGATAAGGCGGCAAATGCATCAGATAAGGCTTGTAACTCTTCCGCCCCATATTGACGATTTGCAGTTCCACCATCGGATGATCTCCGCGATTCACATTGTCAAATTCTATATTATTGATATTCAATCGCACATTCCCCAAATCGATGGGAAAAGAACCTGAATAGTCGGACAGCTTAGACACCACGCGCCCTTGTATATGCAAATAAACCGGCTCGTCCGAAGCATTGGTGTACACCTCAAGGTCTTTCTGGAAAACGCCCAGCATCTTAGCGTCATATATCGCTGTAATCGTACCTTCCGCTCCGGGGGCTATCAGCTCGCGCGTCCAGTCTACGGCCGTACAGCCGCATGAAGGGATGACTTCCGTGATACTCAACGGGTCAGTCCCCGTGTTGCGCAACGTAAAGTTTACTTTAGAAGGCAGTTGAAACATAATCTCACCCATGTTGGCCACATCGCGGTCTACGGCAAGCCGGGGTTGTGCCCACACAACTCCCGCCAATATCATTCCCCAAACGCTCAGGAAGGTTCTTTTTACAGACATATTCGTACTTTCATTTGGTACAAAGATAGTGAAAGGTGAGCGCAGAGACAAACGAAAACGCAGTTTTCTGATTGGTCTATGCCGAACCGCATCCTATCTTCGTGAGAACAAAGATAAGAAAAACGGCCCCATCCCACAAGGAAGGAACCGTTTTTTTCAAGGTTTCACCGGAGCTAACGTACGCAAGGCGGCTTCCATGCGGCGCACCAGGTCGCGTTTGTTCGTATCGGGCGAATAAATAAACCCTTCCGTCACCAACAAACGCCCCTGCGCAGAGTCGGGATATGCCAACGACACGAAAGGACCGCCGAGCGCCCCTTTGCGCATCTCCCACAGACCGCGCATCTCATATACCTGACGCCCGTCGGCCAACTGAACCGACCGCTGCACCACCAACGGTTCGCCGTTTTCACGTGTGGTGGTCATCCAGTTCTCGGGTGTCGAACCGGGAATATTCCGTTTCATGACCGAATCACGCAGTTCTACCCACCGTTTGGTCAACAACATGCTGCTGTCTGCCAACGGAAGACTGTAGCACACATAATTCATATCTTGTGTCTGACGGTCTGACGAAGCCCAGATAAACTGTTCCCCCTTTTTGACCTTAGCGATATCTGCCGGCACCTTCACCGTATAGCCGAAAAGTTCCCGCGACGCGTCGTCCACAATCTTGCTGTACTTTTTCTTCAAACGCGCTGCTTCCCACTGCATTTCCGAAGCAAGGAACAAATCGGTTATCTGCTCCCGATGGGTCATCAGAAAGTGGTTGAGCGAAGCTACGTCCCGCGCCTTGATGTTCACATAAGTCTGCGGCACGGCTTTCACATTATACGCCACTCCCATTTCCACGCCATCGGCTTGAGAGTCCTCACGTACTTCGATGATATTACGCATCGTAGAGTATTGCCCCGAATAATTTTCCGGAAAGATCCGTATCATCCGAAACATGGGTTCATGTTGCGACAAACCGGGCACACTGCCTTTCAACACATCTTCCAACGAGTCACGGGCGCTCGTTTTCCAAAGCGAAGCATCTACAATCAACAACAACTCTCCGGGCAGTCCCTTAGACGGCCCCAACGGAGCTTTCTTTTCGCCACCGCCACAGGCGAAACACATACACGCCAGGCAAAGGGCTAAAATTCCTTGCCTCCAAAAACTTTTCTTCTTCATATTCATTTTATTTTAGGCGAGACACAAACGCGAATCCAATCCCGCAAATGACACAATCTGTTTCCATAACCACCCTGCGAATCACTCACGATCAGCCATGTACGCCGTCCGTCGGCCAGACGACTTCCTTCGCACAGTCCTTCGTAATTGGCCAGTTTCGGCCTGACCAGACGCATGCGGGTGGAAAAAGCCGCAACCGGTTCCTTTTTCAAAGCGTAACCGGACAACCGTTCCGACGGGGTATTTTCCGGAAGTGCCGTTCCGGAACCGAGTACTACCTCATAAATCTTCATGTCGGTACGGGCTTTCAACCGCCTCTTCGGGACATTGAATTCCCGTTCCATCACCCACAAGCGTCCGCCTTCCTGCGGCCAGATCGCGACCACCCCGAAAGCATACTGTTTTCCTTTGGCCTCCGATTCGGGCATGTCCAACGGATAAGCATACGACGCACGCGGCAGCCCGTCACGCCCGAAGCTCTGCAAACGAAGGCAAACGCCATGTCCTGCACCGGGCTCCGCCACCCTGCCGTCGGTTTTCAAAGCATTCTCGGTCACGGTCCAGAAAAGTCCGGACGCACGGTCGTAACCCAAAGCTTCGAAACCATAATTCGGCGTAATGGCCGACCGCCCCAATGCCGGAGGAACAGCCAGTTCGCGGTGTACCGGTGCGCCGTCCATCCGATAGGCCACAATACGTTGGTCAGCTTCTCCGCTTACCCACACCAAAGAATCTTCCGGCACGAAAGCCACACCCTCCGCATCCCTACCGCTTTTCAATGCGGAATCCGTTCCACGGAATCCTTCATTCACCACCTCGGTCACCTGTCCCGTCCGCTCATCCTGCCGGATACGGAATACAAAGAATCCGTCTTGTGCCTCCTTGTCGCTCACCACGGCATAGCACCCGTCTCCTATCGGCGTTATCCCACTGTAATTCCCCGGCGGAATGTTCCACTGTCCCAAATCTTTCGGTTTCAAGAGTTCCACTTGCTGAGCTTCCGCATATCCTGCGGAGAGCCACAGCATCCCCATACCGAGTGTTATATTCAATATATACTTCATTCGCTCACCTCCAATACCGTTCCTGCCCCGTATGCACTGAACTCGGGTGCATACACCCCGTTCAACTTCACTGCACCGAGGGCATAGCGTCCGGCACGCTCCACGTAGCATTCCGCCTCTATCACGTAAGTTCCCTTGGGCAAACGCTCGAAGAAGTAATTCGTCGAAGCGTCCTTCACCTCCTTATAATATCCCAAACCATTGCGGTATTCATAGCCCGAACGGGATTCCACAGGTTCCAGACAAGCCGCGCGTCCCGCCTTCAGACGGACATACTCATAGTCGCGGTCGGACGTGAGCACGTAACGGAGCGTCACGCGGTCACCCACCCGAGGATGTTCATTGTCCACTTCTTGGCGGATGCGAAGACCCGAAGCGGAACTGCCGACCTCGGACAGCGGCAAACGGTATTGCGCATACACCGCACCCCAAGCGGACGGACGGTCTTCCACCTTTTCCACTTTCAACAAACCGGCACCTTTCGACAGCTCGCGGCCTTCCACCGTAGCCGTCACCGTACCCAAACCGGCCAACTTGCTTTCCGAAGATTTCAATACGGCCAGTTCTTCACCCTTCGGACTTTCCAACCGAACCACATCATTGGAGCGCAAGACCAAATCCCGTTTCTGCCCTTGCATCAAGGCATACACGGCATCCATGCTGCTCGTGGTAGTCCCCCAGGCCTGCAAACGCTTCTGCGACAACAGCCAGCGGCAAAGTCCCTCTTGTTCCTTTTCATCCGTGTTTCCCGGAGCAGACAATGCTTCCATCAACAATGTATGCACCGCAATCTTCCGGTCGGAACCCACAAAACCGTTAGACGGATATTCCAGATGCAACCCTTCTGCCCCGTCCACTAAATGTTCACGCAAAGAACGTACCAGTCCGGCGGCGGCATCAGCCTTGCCCATATAGCGCAATACGATGACGGCCTGGGCGGTTTCGGTAAGAGATAGCCTGTCACTATCCCCCGCCATCCGTCTTTTTCCGTCAGCCTCTCTTTGTTCCACACAATCCAGAATACGGCTTTGCATGTATCCCAAGTCCTTACGGACAGACGCATCAAACCACGTCACATCGCTCAGGCTTGCCAAATAAAGGTAATCCAACCAATAGGAACCTCCGTATGCATGGATTTTATGCTCGCGCAGGCTTTCCTTATCCGTGATGATTTCTTCGTGTGCCTTGCCCATCAAATATACCATCATCTTCTTCACGTCCACATACTGCGTCAAGAGGCTGTCTGTCTTTACGCCCGCTCCGCTCCGAAGCAACAGACGGGCCACACGTCCTGTCAGCCATGCGTTGCCGGACATCCCTTCGAACCAACCGAAGGATCCATCGCCACGCTGCAACTTACCCAAAGCCTCGGCAAACCGGCGGCGCAAATCAGCCTGACGGTTGGCATCGAACAACTGTTGCAAAGCCGTCAACCGCTGTGTCTCCATCTCGGCATCAGCCACCCAAGGTGTTTCTTCCAGCACGATGCCAGTCAGGTCTTCCCCGCCAAACAAGGGACTTTTGAGCTCTTCACCCGCCTCGCGTTGCCAAAATTCTACCGCCGTTTTCACCTGCGGATACCGTACGGCTAACGTAGAAGAAAGCGTGGAAGCATAATAGGCCGCGCCCAATGAGAGCACATCATCCGTCCGTGGCTCCAGCACGGAAGGCAGGGCCTGCACGGCATACCACAAGGGATTGGCCGTATATTCCACCGTCAGACGGCGGTGCTCCGCCTCAGGATGGTTGTCTTGGAACAAACCGCCGAGCCGTATCACCGTATCTCCCTCGTGCGACACCACGAAAGGCTGGGTCTGCGTCAGCCATTCCTTGTCCTCCAAAACGGGGAGGTAACGCTGTTCTCCGTCGGTATGCTCCCCGGCTTCGAAGATTATGCGGCAAGCCGGCAAGGACACAGTGCCTGAAGGCGTGTAGGCAAAAGACACCACCGTATCCGATTTCGCCTCCATCTCCACCTTCACCGTCTCTTTCCAAAGGCTCTTGCCCGTAGCCGGGTCGAACACTTCCATCGTGGCCTTGCCTTCCAACGTTTTCTCTGTCAAGTTGAACAACGTAGCCGAAAGCGTGGCACGGTCGCCCATCCGCACGAAACGCGGCAGGCTGAGTTGAGCCATCACCTCCTTGGCGGCCACCACTTCGTCCGTCAACAAGCCCGCCATCATGTCTTTTGTATGGGCCAAAGCCATGAATTTCCACGTCGTCAGGCTTTCGGGCAAAGTGAAGCGCAAGGTCACCACGCCGCTCGTATCGGCCATCAAACGGGGATAGAAAAAGGCTGTTTCATTCAGATTCTCACGGACGGCCACGCCCGGAGCCTTATCCATTTCCGCCTTTGCGGCACCTTCCACCAAAGCTTGCTCCTCCTCCGAGGGGGATTTCAAAGCCATGTATTCAGGCGCACCGGCCGTAGGCGCGGCTTTCTGCTTCCCCATCGCCACCTCCATCCCGGCAATCCTACCGTTGCGCGGTGCCGCGCCCACTACCAGGCTATTGTCCGTAATCATGAGCACCTCTTCCACGGTGCGCAAGCCGCCCCACGCCATCATCATCGGATTGAAATAGTCGAACCGCAGGGGCTTGACGGATTCACGCCGCACCGAAGCATGGTAGGACATATTGTCTCCGCCATACAACCAAAACTTGTTTATATCCACACGAGGCAAAGAGAGCGGGACATAATGGGAAAAATTCCACGCATGCGGCTGTATGCCGTCCAACGAGGCATCGTAAAGCGTAGCCATCAACTGTGCCGGGGCGGGCAGGCCGTCGGGCCGGGTTATGCGGAGGTTCCATGTCTCTTCGCTTCCCGGCAGCAAGCGGTCGCGGAAAGAAGTCCACGAGAGGCGTAACCTACGGTCGGGCTGTTTACGAATGAGATGCTGGCTCTGGCCGTAATACTGTCCGTCTTTGACAAAATAGAATATCGCCTGAAGGCCGTCTGCCCCGGCAGGCACCTCAGGATACTCGAAATGCAGGATGGAATCCGAGAAATGGAAAACTTTCTCTTCCAAAATGCGGTCTTCGCAGAACAGCATATAGAAAAGCGACACACTGTCGGCGCCGCTGCCCACCATCAGACGGGCGGGACGACCGGCAGAGACCGTATCGTCTATACAATAATAGAAAAACTTTTCGCCGCCTCCGGGATGCCGGTCGGACAAACTGAAAAGCACGAAAGGATGGGCATATTCAAGCGTATCAGACTCCGTCACAGCACGCAATTGCATCTCGTAACTGCCGGACGGAAGTGCGGACAATTCCGACAAGCGTACCGGCTTATTGGCAGGGAAGGCAAAGCCGGAAAGCACCTTTTCCACCTGTTTCCCATCTTGCATCCGGTAGATTTCACCCGTCACTTCCACCCTGCCCTTGAATTCGGCGCCGGCATTCGTTTGCACCACAACCTTAAGAGCGGGCAAACTGTCTTTCGTCCAATACGTACCGACCTCCAACGTAAGCCGCAGGCTTTCCTCGTTCAAAGGGAAGGACGTTTTAGCCGTCTGTGTCTCACCGGACGCCCCCATGACCGACACATCCACGAACTGTCGGGCACCATACCTTGGTCCACGCCTCCCGGCCTCACGCACCGGAACACGCAACGTGAAGCGTCCATCTTCACCGGTATAAACCGTGTCGATCGGAATTTCCTCTCCTCCACGGTCCACCCTATAGAACCAACTGCCCACAACGGAAACAGCCGTCACGCGAGCCTGCCGGAGCGGAACCCCGTTATAACCCATGGCCGTACCGGCCAAGCACAAAGTGTCGCCTGCCTGATAACGCGCCGTAATCTCATCCAGACGGACTTCAAAGGTCGGTCGTTTGTATTCCTCCACCGTAAAGCCTACGCTGTTGTTCCCCGTACGCACGGCATAACGCCCCGAAAGCCCTTTCACGGGTAAGGCAAATGTGGCAGAAAACGTTCCCCATTCGTCACTTTCCACCGTCTGTTCAGCTACGGTCTTTCCGTTCGGGTCACGCAAGGCCAGTACCACCTTGCGCCCTCCTGCGGCCTGTTCCCTGTCATTCTTCCGGTCCCAACACAAGCCCCCGATGTAAACCGTCTGGCCGGGGCGGTACACGGCGCGGTCGGTGTAAAGTCGTTCCTCACCGTGCGTTCCGTCATCCGTCCGGTAAGGCTGCCGGAAGGTGCAACTATGTTCATATTTATAACGGTCGTCTCCTTTCCTCACTTTTATGGAAAGGCTGTAACGGTCGGCATGTTTTTTCCTGTAATCCGCGAAGTTCCATCTGGCCTTTCCCTCGGCATCCGTCTGCGTGGAGTAAACCACGTCCTTTGCGGCACACCACTCCACGGTGGCGGACGGCACGGGAGCACCAGTTTGCGCATCGACTACCGTGCAGAGGCTCGTGCTGTCCGGCAAGTCCCCGGCCACCACCTCGAAACGTGAAGCACGGAAAGAAGCCACCATCTTGCCGTCGGATGAAGCCACACCGTCGGCCTTCCCGACCACCACAAAGTAACCCACGCCGGGACAGGCCAACCGGAATGTATCCTCAACTTGCAGGAAAGCCGGTTGCGACTGCCAATTCAAACGATCCGTTTTCCTCAACACCCCGTATTTCCGCGCATAGGCAGCCTCATCTTTCCGATACTCCGCCCTCCGCGCATACGCTTTGGGAAAGCCATCGGGAAGCTGGTACCAACTCAACGACATGCCTGCCACGTTGCGATGTTCCACGACATACCCGTTCGGGACGCCGGGATAAACCTCCGCAGGGAAGCGGAGGAAAACAAAGGGAGCTTCCAACTGCCGTTTTCGGTTCAGCAATTCCTTGGCACGCGGATATGCCTTATATTTCGCATATCCTTCCTCAGCCCAAGCCACCTTCGTGCCCGGAGTAACCTCCAAATCCAACATTCCTAAATACACTTCCGCCGACAGAGGCAAATCGCCGAAACAGGAAAGCAACCGTTCGTAAGCTTTATAAGCAGGTGATTGCAACACCACGCGCTCGGTTTCCTCGGGAGACAAGCCGCCGGTTTGCCCCGCCAGTTCCACATCGCCCCGCTCGAGGGCAAATGCAACGGAATCGACGGACACGAGTAATTCAGCCTCACGGTTTCCCTGGGCGCGATAAACGGCCAACATCCGGGCATAAACCGTATCGAGCACATACGAGCCTTCGCCCTTGTTCGCCCTCGCCTGCACAGCCCGCCGTCCGATGACATTCAGCAAATCCCCGCCGAAGTAACCGGCATCCTTCCCTTTTTCCACAAAAGGCATGTAGTCGGCGGCTTTGGCTGCTGCCAACAAGTCCGGACGGGCCATGGACAGCAGGTAATTCTCCGACGAGACCTTCATGAACTGTTCCCACGACCACTCGCGGATGCTGTCGGGATGAGCGTCCGTCCGGTCGCTGTAATTCCGGTTACGGTTGGCATTGTCTTCATACAATTCTCCCAACACGGAGGCCAGCACCGCCCGTTGAACCTCGTCGGCAGTCTGCCGTTTGAGCCGTTCCAATTTCATGATGTCGGAATAAAAACTGTCGGGTACGATGTCCTGACGGAGCTTGCAACCGTAGAGCAAAGCTGCCATCTGCTGACCTTTTTGCCGCTCTTTGTCCGCCTTGGCAGCTATCTGTCCCACTACTTTATAAGCTGATTTCGGTAAATCTTGTCTTTCATATTTTTCCACTTGTTTCCATAAATCATCGAAACTCGCAGCCGGGCACCCTGTTCCGAAACAAAGGAACATAGTGCATATACTCCATAAGATTTTTTGCTTCATAGTTATTTCTTTTGGTTTTTAGTACTGATTTATGCAAATAACGGCATTCTTCTTGAGAAATGAAACTATTCAACGTTATAATATTCTAAAAACCGTACATCACAGACCGACCGGGTTTCCAGTTCACCCGTACCCAAAGCCCAAAAAACAGAAAAGCCACGACAAAACGACAAGTGAGGAGAGCGTAAAATCGTTCTGCGCCAAACGAAAAATCAGTCTCAAGCGATTGATTTTTCGTTTGGCGCAGATTGATTTGCGAATCTAAGGAGAACTTTTTAGAGCATTCAATAGACTAAAGCACAGCAATTTACGAGTACAAACCAAAGCGGTAAGAAATCTCCACAACGCCATGCGGACATCCGCCCGTGGCATGCCTCCCATTATCTCCCAAACATACCACGGCCTTCATGGAAAAAGGGAACGCACGTCGTGGCGCACTGCATAATTCGCTCACGCTCGGCAGACTCCGAGCAAGCTCGGTCTGCACTCGCTTACTCGCGAATTTCCCTTTCCCTATTCAAGATTCCGCTCATTTATGCCTTCTCCGGTATCCGGCGGAGCAGTTCTTTCAGGAACGCCCAGAATTTGGCCACCGAAGGAATATGGCAACGCTCATCCGGCGTATGCGGCGAACGGAGCGTAGGACCGAAACTTACCAAGTCCATATCAGGATATACCTCCCCGATAAGACTGCACTCCAAACCGGCATGCACCACTTGCACCAATGCCTCTTCGCCGAACATTTCCTTATAGATTTCCACCATCTGTGCCGTAATCTGCGAATCGAAATTAGGCTGCCATGCCCCGTAACGGCCACTGAATTCCACCTTCATGCCCGCCATGTTGAAGCAACTTTCCAACATGGTTCCGATATAATCCATCATGCTCTCGCTCGAACTGCGTGCCAGAATCAGCACTTCCGCACGTTCCGGCGTCACGTTGACAATCGCCAGATTGGATGAGGTCTCCACGATGTGCGGAATGGACGGGATGTAGCGAAGTACACCGTCATGACAAGCCATAATGGCATCCAACACGTTGTCCTGAATGTCTTCCGGCACTTGGGTAGCAGGCAAATCCACGCGCTCCATCGTCATCACGATGTTTTCTTCCACCCCGCGGTATTCTTCGGCAAACATTTCCGTACAATATTCCACCAGTCCCTGCAACTCATCGACATCATCGACCGGTACCGTCACCACCGCTTCGCTCTCACGAGGTATGGCATTGCGCATATTGCCCCCCTTCCACGAAGCCAAACGCGCTTCGTTCTCACGAATGGCCATATTCAGGAACCGCGCCATCAGTTTGTTGGCATTGGCACGCCCCTCGCAAATCTCCAGACCGGAATGTCCGCCGCGCAGACCTTTGACCGTCACTCTAACCGCCACGTCAGCCGGATCTGCCTCCACGGCTTTATAGGAAATCGATGCCGTGACGTTCACCCCTCCGGCACTTCCTACCACAAATTCGCCCATCGTCTCGTTGTCGAAGTTCAGCAGGATGTCGCCCGTCAACGTGTCGGGCGCAAGATGGTTGACCCCGTACATGCAAGTTTCCTCGTCGGCTGTAATCAATGCCTCCAACGGGCCGTGCTCCAAGCTATCGTCTTCCATCACGGCCATAATGGCCGCCACCCCCATTCCGTCGTCCGAGCCCAAGGTCGTCCCCTTGGCTTTCACCCACTCACCGTCGATGTAGGTTTCGATGGGGTCGGTCTCAAAATTATGCCGGCTCTCCGCCGTCTTCTGCGGCACCATGTCCATGTGGGCTTGCATGACGGCTTTTTTGCGGTTCTCCATCCCCGGTGTGGCAGGCTTGCGCATGACGATGTTCTCACCCTTGTCCTTAAAAGCCTCTATACCGTGCGCAGCCGCCCAATCCAACAGGAATTGCTGCACTTTCTCCAAATGTCCAGACGGACGCGGAACGCGGGTCAACGCATGGAAATTCTTCCATACGATCTGCGGTTCCAAGTTCTTAATCTCGTTCATAACAACCTATATTATGGTTCAACAATCCAATTTATTCCGTTCCGTCCTCCCCTCCGGCCAAGCACCTCCGGCGGGTAAAGGCCAATGCCCCCGCAGCATAGAGCCCGAGCAAGATGACGAGTAGGGTTTGCAACGTATGTACGATGAGCACGAACACGACAGCGTCCGACTCGCATACGCCGTAGAGCACCAAAATGGTCTTTACCGCAAAATGCCACGGTCCGGCACCGTTCGGCGTGGGTACCAAGACGGCAAACGTGCCGACCACGAAAGCAATCAAAGCCGCCGTAATCCCTAATCCCGAAGTATAGGAAAAACAATAAAAAGTCAAATAGAAATGCAGGAAATAGGAAGCCCATATCCCTAACGAATACATTATATATATAGGGACATGACGGACATTGCGCAAAGAAAGTACACCGTCCACCACATTGCGGAGCAGGTTACGGGTGTGGCTGAACCATGCCAACCGCTTGGCCAAAACGGCAAGAAAGACCAGCACGACCAACAAACAAGCCGCCGTGACCCAATAACCGGCTGCCGAGAAACGTCCGGCCAGTTCTTCAAAACTCACTCCCGTCTCGGCAAAGAATACCATAAACACCTTGACTTGCAGCAAGACGGTCAAAGCTGCCAATAACAACATCAGGAGGGAATCCACCATACGCTCGGTCACCACCGTCCCCAAGGACTTCGTAAAAGAAGTCCCGTCATATTTCTTCAGTACCCCGCAACGCAAGACCTCTCCCACCCGGGGCACCACAAGACTGGAGGCGTATGAAAGGAACACGGCATGCACGCACGAAGACAAACGCGGACGCTCGTCCAACGGTTCCAAGGCTTGCCGCCAACGGGCCGCCCGCAAGATTTGCGCCAGCACGCCAAAAGGCATGGAAAGCCACATCCACGTCCAATTCATCCCGTCGTTCAACGCTTCCCACAACCCGTTCCAGTCGAAATCACGGTACATCCACCACAAAATCAAGCCTCCCAACACCAAAGGAAAGGCTATTTTGAATAATTTGCTCACGCTCGGCAGATTCAGAGCAAGCTCTGTCTGCGCTCGCTTAATCGCAAAATTCAACGCATGACGAATGATCTTAGAAGTTTCCAATGCCGCCTATGTCTATTTTTTAATTACCTTTGTCCCCACAAAAATAAAACAAAAAAACAACAATGAAGACAGTCAAGCCCAAAAAGTTTCTCGGACAGCATTTTTTAAAAGACCTGAAAATAGCACAGGACATCGCCGATACGGTGGATGCCTGCCCCAGAATCCCGGTGCTCGAAGTGGGGCCGGGCATGGGTGTCATGACCCAGTTCCTCGTGCGCAAAGACCGCCCCCTCAAAGTAGTCGAGATTGATTTCGAATCCGTGGCCTATTTGCGCACCCACTATCCCCAACTGGAAGAAAACATCATAGAAGACGATTTCCTGAAAATGCATCTGGAACGGACGTTCGGCGGACAGCCGTTCGTACTTACGGGCAACTACCCTTATAACATTTCCAGCCAGATATTCTTCAAGATGCTCGATTACAAAGACCTTATCCCTTGCTGTACGGGCATGATACAGAAAGAGGTGGCGGAACGCATTGCCGCCGGGCCGGGCAGCAAGACCTACGGTATACTGAGCGTACTGCTCCAGGCATGGTATAGCGTGGAATACCTGTTCACGGTACATGAACACGTATTCAACCCTCCCCCCAAGGTGAAGAGCGCGGTCATCCGCATGACACGCAACGCCACAACGGACTTAGGCTGCGACGAGCGGCTCTTCAAACAAGTGGTGAAAACCACATTCAACCAACGGCGCAAAGTGCTTCGCAACTCCATCCGCCCTGTGCTGGCCGATGCCGACCACAAGGCACAACAGGAAGGACGGCAGCCTAAAGACCACACCGAATTTCTCTCCGCCGAGATTTTCGGTCGCCGTCCGGAGCAATTATCCGTGGCCGAATTCGTCAATCTGACCAATGCCGTGGCCCGGGAGACTTCCGAAACGGCATAATCCGGGAAAAAGATAGAAAAAACGGCCTCAAAGCCGTTTTTTTATTTGTAACTTCAAGCGGTTTATCGTATCTTTGCACCACAATTTATCACAGTGTTTATTTAAAATGGACGATTATCACGCGGAAAATATGAACTAAGTAGGACAGAGGTTTGCAAGGAGCTGCCTCCGTTCCGTTATAATTATGGAGGATTTTTATTCATGCGAACATACTGGAATACAAACCGCGGCCTGCGCACGCTCGAAAAGTGGGAACCCAACTGCTGGGTACAGGTTACTTGTCCGACTCAGGACGACATAGATTATCTGGAGAATACGCTCCACATTCCCGATTATTTCTTAATGGACATCGCCGATACCGACGAGCGTGCCCGCTATGAGTTCGACGACGGTTGGATACTCATCATCCTGCGTATCCCCTACGTGAAAGAAGTACGCTCGCGTACGCCTTATACGACCATTCCCCTCGGTATCATCCTGAACAAAGAGGTGTGTATCACCGTGTGCAATTTCGAGACGAACATGATGATAGACTTTGTAAGCTATCAGCAAAAACGCGGATTGGGATTCACCGACTCCGTAGACATGGTATTCCGCCTGTTCCTTTCGTCTGCCGTGTGGTACCTGAAACGGCTGAAGCAAATCAACCTGCTCATCGAGAAAGCCAAGCAACACTTGGATCGTAACGTGGACAACGTGGACCTCATCAACTTGTCGCGCCTGCAAGACAGCCTGACTTATTTCATCACTTCCATCCGAGGCAATGAAACCCTGCTCTCCAAACTGAAGTTCAAACTTCCGGTGGACGAACTGGACGCCGACCTAATCGAGGACGTCAACATCGAGATGAGCCAGGCACGCGAGACGACATCCATCTATGCCAACATTCTCGACTCGACGATGGACACCTACGCCAACATCATCAACAACAACACGAGCGGTGTGATGAAGATGTTGACCTCCATCTCCATTATCCTCATGTTTCCCACGCTCATCGCCAGTTTGCTCGGCATGAACCTGGTCAACGGCATGGAGAATTGGGCTTGGGGATTCCCGGTGGCTTTGATGCTTACCGTGGGCATTACCGTGGCATTCGTATGGTATTTTAAGCGAAAAACATGGATTTAAAGCCGGGCAAAGTAAAAAAACAGGAGATTTTTTAGGTTTCCACCGTTTTTTATACTTAATTTGTGCCGGATTAAATGAATAGTAAAACCGAATCAGATACTAAAACAAGTAACATGATGGACTCTCAAGAAACTCTCCAGACGGAAGAGAACGTAACAGAAAACGTAGCACCTGAAGTGAACGAAACGGAAAATCAAACGATAGAAGTGCCGCAAACACAGGAAGAAGTCGTTGCACGAGTGAAGGAACTGGCCGAAGCCGATGCTCCGGCCGAGAAACAGGAGTTGGACGCCCTGAAACAGGCTTTCTATAAAATACATAAGGCAAACGTGGCGGCAGCCCGCGCACAATTCATCGAAAACGGAGGCGAGCCCGAAGCTTTCCTTCCGACACCGAATGTGCTCGAAGACGAATTCAAGGCAGCCATGAACGTCATCAAGCAAAAAAGAGCTGAATTGCAGGCTGAATTGGACCGGCAGAAAGAAGAGAACTTGCAGAAAAAGCAAGAGATTCTGGAACGGATCAAGGCATTAAGTGCCACGCCGGAGGAAGCCAACCAAGCCTACAAGGAGTTTAAAGAACTCCAGAACCAATGGAAGGAACTGACGCTCGTCCCGGCAGAAAAAGCCAACGAACTGTGGAAAACCTACCAGTTGTACGTAGAGCAATATTACGACCAACTGAAGCTCAACAACGAATTCCGTGAGTACGATTTCAAAAAGAACCTGGAAATCAAGACGCGCCTTTGCGAGACTGCGGAGAAACTGAACGAAGAAGCCGATGTCATATCCGCTTTCCAACAGTTGCAAGCCTTGCATCAGGAATTCAAGGAAACGGGTCCCGTGGCGAAAGAATTGCGCGAAGAAATCTGGGCGCGCTTCAAGGCTGCATCTACCGCCGTGAACAAACGCCATCAGCAATATTTCGAGGAACTGAAGCAGAAAGAAGAAGAAAACCTGGCACACAAGACCGCACTCTGCGAGAAAATAGAAGCCATCGACCTGACGGCCATCAAGACGGCGGCTGCATGGGAGGCACAGACGCAGCAAATCATCGAGATGCAAAAGGAATGGCGTACCATTGGTTTCGCCCCTCAAAAGATGAACGTGAAGATTTTCGAGCGTTTCCGTGGCGCATGCGACCGGTTCTTCACGGAAAAGGCTGCATTCTTCAAACGCCTGAAAGAGGAACAGGCTCAAAACTTGGCCAAGAAAACGGAACTCTGCGAAAAAGCCGAGGCACTGAAGGACAGTACGGACTGGAAAGCCACGGCCGACAAGCTCATGCAGATACAAAAGGAATGGAAGACCATCGGTGCCGTTCCTAAAAAACATTCCGAATCCCTTTGGCAACGTTTCATCGGTGCCTGTGACTACTTCTTCGAACAGAAGGGCAAGAACACGGCATCCCAACGTGGGGAGGAAAAAGAAAACTTGCAAAAGAAGGAACAGGTCATCGAGAAGCTGAAAGCCTTGTTGGAGTCCGACGAGGAAGAAAACAAACAGGACGCCGTAAGAGAGCTGATGAAGGAATGGAACGAAATCGGTTTCGTACCTTTCAAAGAGAAAGACAAAATCTATAAGGCTTACCACGAAACGGTAGACCAACTGTTCAAAGCCCTGAACATGTCGGCCGCACGCCGCCGTCTGGACAACTTCAAGAACAACTTGAAGAACGATGCCAAAGAAGGCGGACAAGGCTTGTCCCGCGAACGGGAACGTCTGGTACGGGCCTACGAAAACAAACGCAGCGAAATCAAGACGTACGAAAACAATCTGGGCTTCCTGACTTGCAGTTCGAAGAAGGGCAGTAACCTCCTCAACGAGATGAACAAGAAGATGGAGAAGCTGAAAGACGAATTGAACTTGATTGGCGAAAAGATTGCCGCCATCGACAAGGAAATGTCTGCACAGGCAGAATAAAAGAGACAAACCATTTATAAACGACTTGCCGCATCCGGAATTTTACTTCGGATGCGGCTTTTTTTATGATTATACGTTCTTAAATTTATTCCCCGATTTATAAAAAGCTAGGATTAAATACTTCATTAAATTTTCGATACAACTTCCCAACATAAAACCGTACCGTCACGACGGTTTGGGGTTGTGCCAGGCCAATCTGCGGAATAGGGTTCATCAGTACGAGCATCAAGACCTATATAACGTTGGGTCTTCATCGAAAGTAGCATACACTGTCCGCGCAACATATCCTGCCACATAAAAAGACAGGCTTCTGATTCTTGCTTCACAAGCCGAACATCGGCTGCAAGACCGGCTCCCACCACTGTGATAAAACCCGTACCATTCATGGCTTCGAGCACCACACGCCCATTACCCCGGTCATGTACTCTAAACAAACAATCCGAAGTATCATAGGGCTTACTTCCTATAGCTGCACTACAAAGCATACCGCGAGGATTAGCCCACACACGCTTACCAGAACCATAATTGGTGAGACGAATAATTTGTCCAATAGGAATATTTTGTGAACGATCTGCTAACGGTTCATCAAGTTTGAAGTTGTCAAAATCAGCAAATCCACCCTCACGTCCCTCTGCATTATAGGCAAAGAGGGCATAGCGTGTACCTTGGAAAGTTTTGAGTTGATAAGGCATGAGAATACTGTCGCCTAATTGCTTGAAATGCTTCCCGTCGAAACTGTAACTAAGGCAGGCAATATCTTGATCAAAGTTTCCAAAAGCACGCAACCAAACTTTCGATTGAGAAAGTGGTATGTCAATAGTATCATTCTTATACATATCATACCAACGCAATGTCTGTTTTTGTCCTGTATGTACCACACCAATCCAAGCATAAGGAAGGTTGAGCAAAGCCAACCCAGCTATGTCTCCATTTTTCAGATGTGAGGCATCGAGTGTTACGGTAACTTGTGATTCAGGTCCAATCCCCCTTTGAGTAAGAGTGTTGCGTGCCCACATAAAATGAGCGGCAGGCATTGTATGAAGACGTAATACGCCTTTGGCCAATTCCCATTTACGGTTATTGGGTTCGTGATTCCACTGCCAAATAGGGTTCAAACTTTTACCATCGAAACTATCACTACGTACAAATGGTGCATGAGGTTCCACATCAATACCCACATTGGGCTTGTACCATGTGCGTGGTGTCCGTCCAAGATTACCGGGCAAGCCGAAATAAGGCCAACCATCCACCCATGTGATGGGAGAAAGGCATGTGGTACGCCCTACAGAACGAAAATCAAGCATTGAAAATCCCCACCACTCTCCGTTGGGCAAATCTACAATCCCACCTTGGTGCAACGGCGCAGCTTTATAGTCCCATTCCAAAGGTTTCCATACATTGAATTTGTCACCGGGCACAGGCATATCAGGTTGCCACATAATACCATCGTTGACACGATAACCACGTTGTGTCCCCAATGTCTCTTTCGTACTTACTACACGAGTCTCATAAGGTCCGCAAATATTATCGGCACGGGCACATTGCATCCGTCCTATCGGACTATAGTTCGCGCTAAAAATGAAGTATTTTCCTCCTATTTTATAGAAATGATGCCCTTCACTCATAGCATTTCCCCCGCGAATAATGGTTCGCCGGCTTCCTTCTACAAAACCAGAGAAATCAGGCTCTATCTCCACAAGATTCACCGTATCGTAACCATAAACGGCGTATATCTTACCATCGTCATCGAACAATACGGACAAATCATAGGTCTTACCACCTATCTGCTTATGTTCCCAAGGGCCAAGGGGATTAGCGGCAATAAATACTTGCAAACCGTGATTGTTGACATTAGAAAAAATGTAGAAATGTCCGTCGTGATAACGCAGACAAGGTGCCCAAATGCCTTGCCCATATTCTTCCATTCCATTTTCGAGACGAAATTCAGGACCAAGTTCGAGACTTTCAAACACATAAGTAAGAAAGTACCAATTAACAAGATCGCGTGAACGATAAATAGCCAATCCCGGCATAGAATGCATCGTAGTACCGGTCATATAAAAATATTCACCCACGCGAATGATGTCTGGATCTGAACATTCATCATAAAACAAAGGATTAGTATAAGTGCCATTACCGTTATCAGCCGTCCAAGACTGTGCTGAGACCTTATTGGGAAGAAGCAACAGAAAGAGTATAAAAATATGTTTTATTTCCATGACGTGAGATAATGAGTTCTTAAATCCGCTTTCACTGCTTGGCCGGTAAGCGTGAGTAAACCTCGTTGCCGGATGTCTTCTGATGAAGCTCCAACCATAAATTCATATCGACCAGGTTCGATCATATAAAATCCTTTATCGGTATAATAAGCCAACTGCTCGGGGGAAAGAACAAATTCCACCCTACGACTCTCTCCTGGCTCCAATTCCACTCGGGCAAAACCTTTCAACTGGATAGGCTTAAGCGGTTGTCCGGAACGGGGAGAAAGATACAACTGCACAACTTCCGCTCCAACTCGTGCCCCCACATTCTTCACCTTACAGGAAATATGCAACTTCTCATCACTTGTTTTCACCTCACGAGGCACATACAAGTCCGAAAATTCAAAGTAGGTATATGACAATCCATAACCGAAAGGATAGGCCACATCAGCACTCTTCTCACCATTGTTGTAACAATAGGAAGCACGGCTCTCGTTCATGGGGTAACTCACACTAAGACGCCCTGACGGACATACATTACCAAGAAGAATATCAGCCACAGCATTACCGCCTTCTTCACCGGGATACCATGCTTGAAGCACGGCAGCACACGAATCGGCCAAATTTCCAATTACTTGCGGACGCCCTCCGAACATCACCAATATTACGGGACGTCCTGTAGCTATCAGTGCACGAAGCAAATTTTCTTGTTCGCCCGGCAAACGTATACTGTTACGTTCACGCGCTTCTCCACACAATGCAGGATTCTCTCCTAATGCAGCTATCACCACATCGCTACCTTCAGCCAAACGAATGGCGCGTTGCCAATCTGTATCGTCTTGAGTTTCCACCAATCCAAGCGTAAGCCGCCGTACACGTGGGTCACCACCCCACCCCAGCTTCACTTCACCGGGACGGCTCCATTCACAACCACGTTCATAACCAAGTGCGCCTCCCACACGTCTGCCTAATGCCTCCTTCAACGTTATAATCTCAGGATTATGTGCGTCTATCTTTCCGCCCCACCAGAAGAAGCGCATCGACTGGTAGGTATAATCACCCACCATACAACAAGCCGCATTGGCATTTGGTCCAATAAGAGCTACCTTCCGTCCTTCTATATCAAGCGGCAATATACCATCATTTTTAAGCATTACTACCGACTGACATGCCAACTCATAAGCAATCTTTCGTGCTTCGACAGGATCAAGATCAATATGCCCCTCGTTCCATAAACGAGCATCTTTATCAAGCAAGCCTAACTTTGCTTTCAACATCAGTGCGCATTTCACTGATGTTTCAAACGCCTCGCGGTCTACCAATCCTTTTTCTAAAAGTTCAGGCAGGTAACGATAATTACTATTCGAAGGAAATTCCAAATCGTTGCCTGCATTCAAAGCTTCAACAGCCGTCTTCTTCAACAATGCCGTATCGTTCTGACTCAGGTAACCTACTGCCCCATAGTCACTCACGACCAAACCGTCAAACTTTAAACCATTACGTAATATTTTGTTAATCAACGTATCGCTACATACTGCCATCTCGCTACGAAAACGTCCATAGGAGGTCATCGTTACCTTACAGCCCGCATGGCGAAAAGCGACCTCGTGAGGAAAAAGTACCTCTTCATAAATTTCCTTCCATGGCAACCGCGAACCACCACCATAGCCCAAGAAATGTTTCGTGCAAGCCGCTACCCCCGTACGCCAGTCACAGCCTTGCAACCCTTCTACAAAGGCAGCTCCCATGGCTGCAGTCAGATAAGGGTCTTCGCCATACGATTCTTCTATACGTGACCAATGAGCTGTGCGTATCAAGTCTATCATGGGCGACAAAGCAAACGTAGCACCTACAGCACGCATCGCCTTTGCCGTTTCAAAAGTCTTACGCCGTGCCAGTTCCGGGTTCCACGTACAAGAAAGCCCTAATTGCTGCGGATAAACCGTAGCCCCCTTGGCCGCAAATCCAGATATAGCTTCTTCATGAAATATGGCAGGAATAGCTGCTGATGTTTCATTCATAAGATAGCACTGTACTTGCTTTACAAAGTCACGTAACGCATTACCGTCCAAATCCAATCCACAAGCAAATTGGCACACATGCCCAAAACCATGAGGATACTTCTTACGGCATTTTTCAACTGAAAACTTCCCATTCTCCATCACTTCACCCGGACGTATACCAAACAGTTGAGCAGCACGTTCCTCCACCGTCATACGATTGTAAACTTCGTCTACTTGCCGTTGTAATTCCTTGTCTGCAAACGGTCTGTTCTGTGCAACTCCGAGAAGCGGGACAAACCCCAAAAATAAAAACAATACTTTTTTGTTCATAACTATATGATTACTTAATCAGATATTTTCTTCCTTTCGACACTCGGATACCACGCGAATTATCATAAACACGACGGCCTGAGAGATCATAGAAGGCAGGACCATGAGTGGTATTCTTGACATCTTCTATATGTGTGGTTACATCGGGCAAATGCAAAGGAATAAACGGACCTCCTTCATATTTGAGTATATATGAGAAAGGCAAAAGATTTGCTTCTGTCCGCAAAAGATGAAAACCGGCATGACCATTCTCATCAGTGCCCCACTTATATCCACCGGCGATGACCATAACCGGAGTATATGTACCATGAAAAAACTCGCTTGAAACGTCTGAATCACTGGATTGGACTATACCACTACCTGAAAGCACCACTTCTGTGTCAGAATAGTACACCAGTGGCGAATTGGCTTCTGCCATCCCCCACACACGTTCGCAGTAAACTGAATCGCCCGTAACAGCAGTCAAACAATAAAGGTGGACATCATCAGAAGGAGTTATATCAAATGGAAGAATGAGTACCTGTCCATCCTCTGCCACCGGAACATTTACCTGAACATGCTCAGCAGTGAAAGAACATGGAGCGTAGAAACCTGACGGACTACCACTCTCCAAATAAAGTTCTGTACACCTTCCCTTGCTCACCTCATTAGTTTGTTCCGCCTTATTGTCATTGGTGAATATCAGTATATTGGGATTGTTTGCCAACGCATGCCAATCTGTTGATGCATCTAACCCTTCAATCCCAGACAAGTCAAGGACATTCAGGTCAGACCGCGACAACAGATCGGTAATCTTCTCGTACGTATCTTCATTCGTCGGATCTCCCCAAGCACAATATGCGACCTCATTGCCCCGCTGAAAATAGGCTTCACTAACATCCAGTGTCAATACAGAACTCCAATTACTATTACTGATGCTAAGCAAACCTTGACAACCATCAACCAATACATCGGGAGTAAGTGGAAGTACAAAATCAAAATTACCTTCGCTCGGTAATTCTATTTTACCATAATTATGCGATGAAAGTTCACCTGAAGCATTGACGTAGTATAGAGTCGTATTATCTGTATTATAGGCACCTTGCGATGAAATCTTGTCAATATGCAAGACCAGTTTTTGACTACCCTCCGGTACCGGAAGATAACCGTTATTTGTGGTCGTATTTTGGCTGATAAGTGCATTGGAATGATCAAAAGTCACCGAGGTTGAAGTCATTTTGTAACTTTCGCCAAAAGTTTTAGACGTAGGCACCATGTCCTCCACACTATTCTGACGACGCAGCACGAAAGGTTCCTTAACCTCAAGTTGCTCTTTAGACAAGACTATTTTAACGACCTGAATGGGGCTGTCTGATGCAGGTAACGATACTAAAAGAGCATTATGCTCACGTGAATATTCAGGCACTCCACCGCCAAGCACTGCAAGGGAGTGGAACTTCCGGTCACATTTTCCATTCACAGTGCCCAAGGATTTGATACGAACTCGTCCGTCTGCGGGGCGGTTCATCACGATGACATAAAGACTATCATCCTTTGCCGTAAAACGAAAATCGTCGGCACCATACGTCCCCGTCTCCCGTCCTTCGCGTGGTGTCTCCGCATCAGGTCCTTCACCAAACACGACCCATGGACGTGTATCATAAATACATTCTGAGTTCACTTCCATCCATCTGGCCACACCCTCCAGTATGCTCTCTTCTTTATCATCAATGGTACCGTCACCACGCATAGGAACAGACAACAACAAATTGCCGTTTTTACTCACGATATCACACAACATGCGCACCACAGTCTCGGCCGATTTATAAGAATCATCTTCATAATAAGATCAACGATAATGGTATTCTCCCAAACAAGAACACGTTTGCCACGGAATTGCACTAATCGTATCAATGGCTCCCTTCTCTATATCTTCTACTATCCCCCGCCGTTGAATACCCGACAATTTCTTACCTGTCACCACACACTGCGGAGCACGTCCCGTCCATTGCATACTGCTATTATAATAATTGGCAGTAACATACAACCCGGCATCGCTAGCAGGCCACAAAGGCAGTGCGGTGTCATCGAAATACACGATATCAGGCTGGTATTTATTTATCAAATCCACTGTACGATTGTAAAAATCCTCACAATACTCCACACTTGGATCCCCCGAATTCCAATCCCACGACATCCATGGATTAGGCTCATGATTTTGTACATACAGTTCTTGTGGGTCAAGACCTTCCCACCATGTGCCAACCCCATCGGAAACGGTGAGGTTACCATCGTAAGGCACCCCAGCCATCTCACCTTCCGTATCGGCACCACGCGCTGTCCCATACCATACCCAAGCATGCGACGAATGTACACTCACCCCAAAAGGAAGTCCTTCGGCACGGGCGGCTTTTTGCCACACATTAATGATATTTTTCTCCGGACCTATGTCTACCGAGTTCCATTTATGATATCGGCTGTCCCAAAGGTCAAAGTTGTCGTGATGATTGGCCATCGCCATGAAATAGCGCGCACCAACCCGTTTATACAATTTCATTAACATATTAGGCTCCCAATTTTCAGCCTTCCAAGTATGTATTATATCTTTAAAACCAAATTGTGAAGGATGCCCATAATGCTCCACATGATATTGGTAATGGCGATGCCCCGGTTCGTACATATGCCGGGCATACCAATCTCCCTGCTCAGGTACGCATTGCGGCCCCCAATGTGCCCATATTCCAAATTTAGCATTACGAAACCATTCGGGCACTTGATATTGGCTTAACGACTCCCATGAAGGACCGAACAATCCTCCCGTATATGGCTCTTGCATATTGGCAATAGGCACCCTACTCTTTTCTACGTCACCGATGTAAGGAGCCACAACCGTTTGCTGCAAGCAGACATCCCCCAACGTCAATGTAAGCACCGATCCCCAATTGGTGTTACTAAGCCCGACAATACCTTGTACTCCTCCATCCAACGCATCGAGTTGTATAATCCATTGCGTACTGTCCGTCTGATTGAACTTGACATCTCCAATAACATGCATACGGTAATGGCCGATAGTGTCAATATAGTGCAGGGTGGTATTTGAAGAGACGAAAGAACCTTTAGACGCACATTTCATTACCGGTATCAACAAACGGGCATACTTGTCATTGAGTTTTATATACCCCTTGCTCCCATCGGTAACAGTACAAAACAGATTGTTGGAATGATCGAAAGTCACGGTACGGCCACTAAGTTTGTAGTCCGCAGCCGGACTGACAGAAAAGTTCATATCGTCGATACGGACAGAGCGTGTTACTTTTGTCTCTGTCGGAACACCCGAAGTGAGTACGGTACCCAACTGCTCCATTGTAAGTTCTTGCGTGGGAGCGAACTTATCACTGGCCATATACCCCAACAAACTGGCATATATCTGACGCGCTTCCGGATAAGCTTGCAAGTTCTGTAAATCCATACTGCACACCAACAATTGGCCACAGCCGACTTTTGCTTCAAACATCACGCCGAGACGACGGTTGAGTGTCACGTTGTCTATTACCTCGACAATAGGACGGAATGTTTGGGGTAAAGTATTCAAATTGATGGGTCGCCCATTCTTCAGCATTCTCCACCACTGCCAATTACTATGGTATTCTGTCGGGAACTGATCAAAAGCAGCATGTTGCGGATTAAGACAAATACCCAAGGTTCCGGGCGGATCGTAACCACGGAACATGGAGTAACACCAAAAATCACTTTGGAAAGCCCCGTCAATACTTGTAGGTATAGCCGCCGGAATAGGCAGGATTAGCACCTTTCCCCCACGTTCAAGTTCTGCTTGTGCCTCTGAATTGAGAGAATAAAATACTTTGATGCCTTGGGGCACACTGGTGTCTACTTTTCTCGGATATACCCATATGGAATAACTGTTATGATAAGATGTTCCTGGTAACGACAAAGTGACAGTCAACTTACACGGAGCCTTGACCTCACTCAAGTCAAACTCTATGGAACCCACATCCGTACGTGCGCCACACGGCATTGTGGTTTGTGCCAAAGAACCGTGGGCTATCTGTGCGCCATCAGCATAGCTGACTGTCCACTCCGGCTTCAATGAAAGGTCGGCAGCCCCGAAATTGGCAATCACAGCACGGGATTTGAATGTTTCATCAGTCGTATAAGTAAAACTTTTATGGCGTAACAAAGGAACCACCTCACAACAGAACTCACGCCACTGCTCCGGTGTTATGATACCTTTTGAATCGAGATAAGAATCAAGCATTCCTACAAGAGCCGTTCCCTGCCCCGGATAATCCTGCAAGTCCAACAATTGAAAACCGCCAAAACGGTCAGTCCTAATCGCACTCTCTATATCCTCACGATAACAAAGCGCAGCCAACTGTCCAGAAGCACGGAAAAAATCTTCTGCACGATCGCCCATTCCTGCTTCTTCTAACCGTTGACGGTAAGTATCTAAATTATAAGCCCGCGTCACCCCCGTAAATTTCTCTATTTGGTTATAATTAGGGTAAACTTGATATTGCCCGGTTTCATGACTTACTATAGGCTTATCAAAACGGGTAATAGCCGATGAATAGTCATAATCCGTACCACATAAAATATTATTGACATGCCCTTCATTGTGGTTGGGATATGATGAACGTACCTCAAGTCCTTTGGTGTCATGATATACCCCTGCCCCATAAGTCCCTCCTGTCATTGTCGTAGTCCAAAAGTCATCACCCTGTGTAAACTGAGGAGCCCAAAGGAAATTATTAGCACCACCGGCATAGAGATGACGCGGATCATGGTCACGGAACTTCGAGATGATTTTGGACATTTCTTCGCGACTCCCGCTCATCTCATTCCCCAATTCAAACATGGTGAATGAAGGTTGGCTTCCCATTTCATCAAGCATGCGGAAACCTTCGGATACAAGATAACTGGTAGTATTATCATAAATCTCTGTTTTTTGTTCCACATCGCCCTGTATTATATCGACCTTTCCACCAACAGCTCCCCAATGCGGAAGTTCGGGCAACCAATAAATGCCGACTATATCGGCCGCCTCGAATGCAGCCAATGGCGGACACCATGTATGACAACGTACGTGATTGAGGCCATAATCTTTATATATTTTAAGAATACGTATCCACTCGTCAACGTCCATTGGCGGATATCCGGTATGAGGAAATACCGCCGCATCGTGCTTGCCCCGCATAAAAGCAGGCCTGCCGTTTATCACAAAGCCCTGGCTGTCGGAAGTTATTTCCCGCATTCCGAAATCCGTTTCCCGCACGGAACTGACATTCATCCCGTTTATAGTGGTAGTCAAAGTACTTTTCACCCGATAAAGCGTAGGAGAAAACTCATCCCATGTTTGCATCTTATCACCTAACGGGTAAACATATTCAAATACAGTATCATTGGATTCCATCACGACGGGTAACATCAACGTTTCAAATACGTGAGGCTTTTTGGTGTTCCAAGATTGCAGTTCCAACTGCATCCTGCCCTCCATCTTTTGCCCTTTCTTTTTTATATGAAAACGCAATCTAACATTACGGTCAGCCAAATTAGGATACGCCTGAACCTGCTCTAACCACACATCCCGTACTGCATGTATTTCCATACGCCCAAGTATACCGTTCCAATTGGTCTGCGTGCCATTACTCATTTGGTGACAGCCGGAAACTGGAGGATTCTCATCCGCCCCATTGGTAACACGCACTGTAATACGGTGAACACCCGGCACAGCCTGTTCCGTGAGCAAGAATTTCTGTGTCGTAATCAAAGAACTGTCACTACCCACATACTGACCGTCGAACCATACATCTGTCACTTTTGTGCGTTCAAGGCATAAAAACAAGCTACAGCCTTCCATCATGGCTGGGATGTCAACCGTACGTTGATACCACGCCGGCCCTTCGTAAGCATACAGACGCGTAAAACGTCCATCCTGTTTGGCCTCCGCACTCCCTTTATGCTGCTCATCTATTGTAGAGGGCAACATAATCTTATCGTTGAACGATGTCCTGTTATACCATTTTTCCTGTTTCCCTGCCCGCTGGTCATCCCTTTGGAACTGCCATTCACCCGAAAGTGAAATCACATTTTCGCGTGCTTCACTGTTAGCACGTGGCAATCGATTCTGCGCCATACCAGCCAGACATACGACCATACCGAGTGGCAATAGCCACCACTTACGATAATTGCTTTTCTTCATAATATTATATAAATTGTGACATGACATATAAATACGATTCAAAAGTATGGCAAAACTTTCATTTACAGTACAGTCCCTTGTTACAAAAACTTATGCAAAGGTTACACACTACAATAAAAAATCAAATGAACGGGATATTTTCTTGTGTGAAAACTATAATTTTGTGATATTAAATAAGGGGGATAAAACGAAACGTATAAAAGTGGAGTGAGAGAAAAATCGGGGAAAGCGCTGATTTACAAAGGGTTTGAGGATAATGAACGAAATGAGAGGGAAAAACGAAACGTTACATTCGCTTTACATTTGCTTTACGTTTGGGCTCGATTTGAACGGTGTTTGAAGGATATTGCTTTACATCGGGGCTGAGAATGTTATGTTTTGGGCTGTCCTGACGGCTGTATGGGGCATTTCGTGGGCTTCTGGGCGCGTATGGCTGCTCATGTGGGTGCTTTATCGTCTGGACATGGAAATGGACGCTGGTGGGGCTTAAAACGGCTTGTTTGGGTGGTGATTGAATGAAGGAGGGTGTGGCTGCGGCCATGCCTTTTATTTTGCTTGTTTCTTGATTTTTATGATTGTAAATTCTTCCATATAGTTATTATTTGGTATATTTGCAAGCGAAAAAGAATATTTTAGGAAACAGAAAGGAACAGTTATGACAAAGGTTATACATGTGCATTTGATACATGGGCGGAAGAACTACTACTTCGGCTCAATATCGGCGATTTATACGGTTTTGACAGAGGACGAGGTGGGTATAAAGAAAAGCTCGCTGCTGCACGCCGGACTGGCTGATGGAGGTGTTATACTCAATAAAAAGGCTATGATCCGGCAGGGAGAGTTGATAAGAGGACCCAGAGCGGACAAAGAGCAGGAATAAGGATGGCTTAAACGGCTAAAACGTTGATATAACGGCATTTGAACGGCTTGAACACTGATTTGAACAGTGGTCAAGCCGTTTTTGCGTTCTGACGGCTCCTGAGATGGGCAAAAAATGGCGTTTTTCGGGGTTGGGGTGACACTTGGGGTGACGTTTGGGGTGACATGGAAAAACGAAATGTTCAACTTGGTGTGACATTTGGGGTGACAGTTTTAACATTGAAAACGGGTGATTGACCCCCTATATAACTCCGAATAAATTGTGATTGATGTCATTTTCGGGCGTTTAGGGGGTGGGGATAATCCCACGTTTTGACATGTTATAAACCTTTGCAGAATGTCGGGAACGCCCTGTTTATCGGGGTTTTGGCTGATTTGCTACCCTATTATACCTATGTATGTGCGTGCGCGACACGTTTTGCGGTGTGGAGCGTGTGCGTGATGTGTGTGGTGTGTGTGTCAAAAGATGGGGCGCCACTCCAAACAGGGTTCGGATGGGGTTGGAATGGTATACGTATCGTATTAGAAGAACTTGGAGATGCTTCCAATAACCTCAAATACGTTCATGATGCGTTCTACCGGGTATTCTTGCTCGTCATAGTCTGTTGTATTGATAGGGACGAAACGCAGCTTCTTTGGATCTGACGACCGACGGAGTATCTTGATGGTGCGTAATGTATCAAGTACGACAGCGTAGATTTCCCCATATTGAATGTCCTCCAGGGTGCATTTATGGAGGGCAATAATGTCACCATGGTTAATTTTGGGTTCCATAGAGTGTCCAGTGACATTACACCAGAAGTCTGCCTTCTCAAATCCTTGTATTACGATGTTGTTGGTCGGAATAGTTACTTGAGAATTGACAATCTCATTGAACCCACCTAAGAAGTCTACATCATAATAAGGCTTGCCTATGGCTGGGTTATATGAAACTTTAGGCTGTTTATCTTCCGAATCTGGTCTTCCTTGTTTTTTTTCTTGCATAGTTGAGAGCATCTCTCCTCTGCCGGTAATTAACCATTCGACACTAACATCCGGGGCGTAGGCGAGAAATCTTGCAATATTATCTTCGCTTATACCATTGTTTTGCTGTAATATACCGCGGGTAACACCCGATTCCTTATAAAATTCATAGGGAGAAACCCCTTTCTGAGCCAGATAGAGCAAGATATTTTGCTTTATGGGTGATTTTTCTTGTCGTTTTTCTTGCATAGTCGAGAAATCTTGTTTATCTTTGCAGCGTGTTTAAGATTAAACGCGCGGCCAAAGATAGTGAAAAAGGCCGAGAATAACGAATTTTTGCAATTAAAGAATATGAACGATAAGGAATTTGCATTGAATGCGGCGATGAACAGAATGCGCAAGAAGTTGAGCCACCTGACGGGTGACATTGAAAGTTGGAAAGAGGACATGGCTAATGACTATGCAGATTTTTTCCGCTGGCATGCGGACGATCTGTATGAAGCAATGGCCGCAAAGGCGATACTGGAGCCTGTGTATGAGACGGCCAAGGAGCTTGGTCTTGCGGCACTTGAGGAGTCTTTGCGCCACAATATAGAACACCTGACAGACGACCTGGTGTATGGTGATTTGGAGCGTCAGAGCACAGGCAAGATGAGCAACATGGCATACGGACTAGAGCTGAAGGCGAAACAGAAGATGATACAGTTCTTCAGTACAGTTCAGACGGTAATAGCCGAGGGTAAGAAGATTGAAGGATAACACGGAAGTCCCAAAGGCTGCACTGGATAGTCAGCCGCCGCACTGGATAGTCGGCAGGGGCGGCCTCGGATGACGGCGGGAAAGACCGCAGGAGTGGCAGGTTTGCCATGCGCTGGATAGCCATGTGGGGTTCGACTCCCCTACACTCCACGAACAAAAGTAATAACGAACTAAAAACAGCGGACAATGAAAAGAGTGATAACAGTAACCCGCTCCCAGCGGGAGTTTTTGGCAAAGGCCTTCGGTGTGACGAAGGAGATGGTGAGCTACGCATTGAACTTTCACCCGGTGAAGGGTCAGAGCGACTTGGCAAAGAAGATACGCTGCCTTGCTGTTCAGCGTGGCGGTTTTGAGTTGGTGACGGCTCCTACGAGCGAGGTGGTGCATGACGCGGACAACATGATGCGCCAGCACTTCGAGAACGGCTGGATGTGGGAAGGCGACAAGAACACGGGCGTACTGGAGTTGAAGGACGAGAAAGGCGACGTGGTGGAACGCATCGAGCACGCCCTGCTGACAGACATCAAGACCGTGCAGGAGAAGGTGGAAGCCATGTGCTGCGCCACTATGTAAGGAGAGAACCGCAAGAAGGAAAACAAAGATAAAAGGAAATGGAGTACTACAACAAGATATTGTGCGTGACGTTTGCCGAGCTGACCGGTGGTGTTGAGCCGGTGATGAAGGCGAGCACCTTGCGTCAGAACGTATGCAGGAGCAACATTGCTTGTGCACGTCGTGGCGGCGGCGAGGGGACTCAGGCACTGTATGTGTGGAGCAGTATTCCGGAGAAGTACAGACGGCGGTTTGTGGCGACATACGGTGACCCAGAAGAAAAGATGCGAGAGGCTATGACGAAGGCAAGCATAAAGATAGACGCGAAGGCGCGTGAGTATTACGAAGCCTACACCTATATGGACAAGGACGGGCAGGAGCGCCACCTGACGGAGAAGATGATAGAGGAATATACCATCAACGCCTCGGTGCTTGGCGAGCTGGAGAAGATGGCTGCAAGACGCCAGGCCATCCGCAGCAGTCTGAATGCTCCGATGTCGGGTGCGTGGGACTTGATACTTGACAGTTCGGAACGTATGCGCGAGAGCTACGGCCACACGCTCCCGGGCACATTGGCGCGACTGAAGACGCGACTGAAGGCTTGGAAGGCCGATGGCTACCAGAGCGTGGTGAGCGGCAAGCTGGGCAACTCTTCGGCACTGAAGATAACCGGTGACTTTCTGAAACTGATTGTGGCTTTGAAGCGTAGCAAGGTGCCGGTGTACACCGACGCGCAGCTGTTTGAGAAGGCAAACGAGATAGCCGAGGAAAGAGGCTGGAAGCCGATAAGAAGCCTAAGCGGTATGAAGAAATGGCTGAACAGCCCGTCGGTTGAGCCTTTATGGTATGACGCCGTATATGGCGAGCAGGCAGCCCGTCAGCGTTACGGCAGAAAGCACAAGACGGCACTTCCGACACGCAGGGACACGCTATGGTATGGTGACGGCACGAAGCTGAACCTTTACTATAGGGACGAGCAGGGCAAGGTGCGGACGACCCAGGTGTATGAAGTGATCGACGCAATGAGCGAGGTGCTTCTGGGCTACTGCATCAGCGACACAGAGGACTATGAGGCTCAATATCACGCCTACCGCATGGCAATCCAGAAGAGCGGACACAAGCCTTATGAGATTGTTTATGACAACCAGGGCGGCCACAAGAAGCTGGACTCGGACGGCTTTATCGGGAAGATCTGCCGCGTACACAGACCGACACAGCCCTACAACGGCGAGTCGAAGACGATAGAGAGCGTATTCGGACGGTTTCAGGCTCAGGTGCTGCACAAAGACTGGCGCTTCACGGGTCAGAACGTGACGGCGAAGAAGGCGTCGAGCCGCCCGAACGTTGAGTTTATCGAAGCCAACAAGGACAGTCTGTACACTCTGGAGGAGCTGAAAGATGCCTATGCCGCAGCCCGTAAGGAATGGAACGAGGGTGTGCACCCTGCCACCGGCGAACGTAGGATAGACATGTATGAGAAGAGCGTGAACGAGGAAACCCAGGAAGTGACGCTGCACGACATGGTGGACATGTTCTGGGTGTTTACGAAACGCATGGCGACGTTCACGGACCAGGGCCTGCAGGTGACGGTGAAGGGCGAGAAGCGGCAGTACGAAGTGTGCTCATCGCCCGGCGTACCCGACCACGAGTGGCGAAGGAAACACACCTATGAGCGTTTCATCGTGGCTTACGACCCTTACGACTTTGCAAGCATCAGACTCTATACAAAAGGTACTGACGGCTCGCTGCGCTTTGAGCGGACGGCAGAACCCTACATACTGATACACCGCGCCCTGCAAGACCAGCAGGGGACGGACGATGCGAAGTTTATCCGCCAGGAGCAGGAAGCCAACCTTCAGGACCGCATAGAGCGGACGGTAGCCGGCCGGACGATAGCCGCCGAGCATGGCACGGACGCGGAGCAGCAGGGTCTGCACAGTCCGAAGCTGAAGGGCACGACGGCAGCCGTGCAGCGGCAAATAGACCACCGCATGGAGCGTTACTCGCAGCCTCCTGAGCAGTACCAGCTGGGAAGACACACTAAATCGCTGAGCCTTGATGACTGGCTGGACGTGATGGAGGGCGGTGATGATGGCGACACGCCGAGAATACCGCTTGTGATGGAGAAGAAGATTGCATCAAAACTGTAGAATCAATAAAAACAAACGATATGAACGAGAAACAGAAAGAACAGATACGCGAGGCCCTGCGCCTCTATGTGATGAAATATCCGAGCCAAAACAAGGCAGCAGCCAGTCTGGACGGTACGAGTGCGGGCACGGTAAGCTCGGTGCTGAGCGGCAAGTGGGAGAACATAAGTGATGACATGTGGCGAAAGATAGCCTCGCAGGTGGGGACCGCCACCCCTGGTGCCTGGCAGATGGTGGAGACCACGGCAGCAAAGGAGATGGCCTATGCGATGACTGACGCCCAGGAATGGAAGAACGTGACCTGGGTGGTGGGCGAAGCCGGATGCGGCAAGACCACGGCAGCGAAGCTTTACGAGCGTGAGCACAGCGGAGCCTACTATATTTTGTGCTCGGAAGACATGAAGCGCAGCGACTTTATCCGCGACATTGCGAAGAAGATAGGCTTGAGGACTGACGGCATGACGATAAGAGACATGCTTGACGCGATCATCGGCGCGCTGATACAGACGGAGAACCCGGTGCTGCTGTTCGATGAAGCAGACAAGCTGACGGAAAGGGTGTTCCACTACTTCATAGACCTGTATAACAGGCTTGAGGACAAATGCGGCATCGTGTTTTTCTCGACCTCGTATATCAAGCGCAGGATGAAGATGGGACTGCGTTATGACAAGAAAGGCTATAACGAGATACACTCCAGGATAGGACGCAAGTTCTTCGAGCTGGAGCAGACAAGTCCGAACGACGTTTATGCGATCTGCGTGGCGAACGGACTGACCGACCGCAAGAAGATAGCTGAGGTGGTGAAGGACGCTGAGCAGTATGACTTCGACCTGCGGAGGGTGAAGAAAGGTGTACACAGAGTGAAGCAGATGGACGCTTGAACGGTGTTCAAATAACATTCAAACGATATGAAAAGAGCGATAAGCGTGAGCGAGCTGCTTGCGACGAGGTATGACACGTATAAGCTGAGCGATGAATGGAAGGCAGCCTTCGGCGAGCCAGAGCGGAACGGCGTATGGTTTGTCTGGGGGCGTAGCGGAAGCGGCAAGACGAGTTTTGTGCTGAAGCTTTGCAAGGAGCTATGCCGATTCGGGAGAGTGGCTTATGACAGTCTGGAGGAGGGTTCGAGTCTGACGATGAAGAATGCCTTTATTAGAGCTGGTATGCAAGATGTGGCGCGGAGGATGGTGCTTCTTGACGGTGAGAGCATGGAAGAGCTTGACAAGCGTCTGTCGAAGCGCAAGAGTCCGGACACGGTGATCATCGACTCGTTTCAGTATACGAGAATGAGCTTTGAGGACTATTTGGCTTTCAAGGCTCGGCATCCGAACAAGCTGCTTGTGATAATAAGCCAGGCAAGCGGCACGAAGCCGAAGGGTCGTACAGCAGAGAGCGTGATGTATGATGCAACGCTTAAGATATGGGTGGAGGGCTATCGTGCATTCTCGAAGGGCAGATTTTTCGGTGACAAGGGTTATTACACGATATGGGCAGAAAGAGCCGAGGAATACTGGAGTAAAGATATAAAACAATGAGTAAGGACATGAACGACTACCGGCAGGGTGACACGATATACATCCTGCTGAAGAAGATCCAGGCGGAGAGCGTGATGGACGAATGGCTGGAGGGTAACTGGCAATGTGACCTAACGGTACACCGCAGCCAGAAGAACAAAGGGTGTGTGGTGCTGGAAACTACCGACCTGATGTTTGCGGCACGGATTATCCAGTGGTACACTTATGAGAAAGTAACATATAAACGCGAGAAACAATGAGCAGTAAGCATCGAATGATATGGCTGACGCCACCAGTTTACGGCAGCAAGGAAGAACGGATCGAGAGCCGAGGATATACTTGCGAATACTGTCATGGTCAGGGCGGTTTTTTAGGCGACCGGAGCAGCCCGAACGACAGCGAATGGAAGATTTGCCCCGTGTGTGAGGGCAGTGGCAAGATGGACGCCGAAGTGATCATCAAGTGGAAACCAAGTAAAACGGAAAAGAAATGATATATATTGGGATATTGACCGTAACAACGAATGTCTATGGTTCGCGCAGGACTTTACGCTTCGGCATTGTTCTTGACAAGAAGCGGAAAGGCATAGAGGATAAAATAAAAGAGACGTACCGCAAGAAGTTTGAGGAAAAGATGCAGGAAGTCGGTCTTCCAGCATCGGCTTGCAAATTGTCTTTTAGGTTTGAAACGACACTGCTTGCAGATATAGACCTTACATTTTTTGAAGATGAAGCAACTGTAAATCCAATAAACATCAATGAAAATGGAAATACTGACAAACATTAAAATGTGGCTTAGCGCAAAGCGCAAGGCCCATAGAGAAAGAAAGGCTGCACAGAAGGCTGCTGCCTTAGTGAGAGAGAGCGAAGCGATAGTTCAGGCTCGCGAGTTTAGCGGTGAGGTGTACGTATGTTTCAACAACGTGCCTATCCTGCCAGCCGACGGGCTGACCTGGGACGTGCCGACGACACTTGCCGTGGCGAGGGAGGCGTGGCTGAAATGGAAAGAAAAGGAGGTGGAGCATGAACCACGTCGATAACTACGGGAAGTTCTACAAGCTGCTGAAGCTGCTTCCCGGCGCAGACAAGGAGACCTTGGTGCGTCAGTTTGCCAACGAGAGAACCGAGCACTTGCGCCAGATGACCGACAAGGAGTATGAGCTTATGTGCAAGGAAATGGAACGTGTGGCGGGCTACGACGAACGGCGTGCCGCTCTGCTGAAGGAGAAGCGCAAGGCGCGTAGCGGCGTGCTGCACCAGATGCAGCTGTGGGGTGTGAACACGGCAGATTGGAAAGCCGTGGACCGCTTCTGCGAGGACAAACGGATAGCGGGCAAGGCTTTCCGCTTCCTGGACAGCGTGGAACTGTCAGACCTGAACACGAAACTGCGTGCCATGAACCGCAAGAAGAAAGAAAACGAGTAATGAACCCATAAAAAGAAAAGACAATGGAAGCAAAGAACGAGACAGTGGACCCCTTGAAGGGTATGACGAAGGAGCAGCGTGCCGAGCTGTTAGCACGGCTGCAGACCGAGGTAAAGAACGACCGCATGGCGAAGCGCGAGAGCTACGAGGCGCTGCGTGGGCAGTTTATGCATGACGTACTGGGCAGGGTGGAGAACTTAGAGAGTGAGGTTTCGGGCTTCAAGAAATGGCTTGACGACGAGGTGACAGCTTTCACGAAACTCATGCGCGAGTATGGCGCTGTGAAGAACGAGAGCCAGCAGAGCTACACGATCACTGACGGGGACTTCAAACTTGAGGTGAAGTTTAACAAGGTGAAGGGCTTTGACGAGCGTGCAGACCTTGCGGCCGAGCGCCTTGTGGACTATCTGAAGCGCTACATGGAGGCGAGCGAGAAGGGTGTGGAGGACCCGATGTACCAGATGGCGATGACGCTTCTGGAACGCAACAAGACGGGCGACCTGGACTACAAGAGCATCTCGAAGCTTTATGAGCTGGAGGACCGCTTTGACGAGGAATATGCAGAAATCATGCGTCTGTTCAAGGAAGCCAATGTGGTGCAGGCCACGGCGACGAACTACTACTTCTCTAAGCGCAATCCGGAGAACGGTGTGTGGAGCCGCATAGAGCCGAGCTTCTGCCGATTGTGATGATGTGCTGGGCCTTGCTGGACCTTTTTGAGCCTTTGGAGGGCGCAAGATGAATAAAGCCACCTAAATATGAGCGATTTAGGTGGCTTTTTGCTTGCGGTTTAAGGGAAAAAGTTTATTTTTGCAGACTATGAGCAAAGGACGAGACAAGGCACTGATAAGCGCAAGAGACAGAAAGCTGTTTGAGCGCTATTACTATTGGACTGAAGTGAAAAGACTTCGGTTCGATGACGCATTGCAGAAACTCTCGTCGGAAGAATTTTTCATCAGTGAAGGTCGTATCATGCAGATAATCCGCAAGATGATACGCGAAGGCGAGAAGGTGGACGGTGCGGAGCTTCCAGCCGTTGGTTTCAGCGGTTTTCGCGTATCACCGAAAGCGAAATGCGATGCGCGGCAACTTTCACTTTTTCCGTGACAACGGACTCTGATACCGTTGTCTTATAAGTCATTTCATAAACCTTTATACCATGGCTGAACGTGTAGAAGCGTGAGGCTGTGCGTACGAGAGCACCATCATCTGCAGGCCGAAAGTTCTGCAGGACGGTATGTAACTCATGGCGCAGAGCGTTGCGCTCATTGATGCGTTCGGTGGTGTCAGAGCCATAGTGCGTGTCATCGTAGCAGTCGATGCAGAGGCGTATGCGTAATGTACAGACCCCCTTCTGAATGCCTGATGCGAGATTGGACCATTCAGTTTCAGGGGCATCGATGAGGACGCACGGGAATGTGATGGGGTACATCTGGCGTTCATCGTCGGTGTCGTCGATGTTTTCGAGTTGGCCGTAGTCCTCGTCAACAAGCGAGAGCGCAGGAATGGACGTAGCAATAAGGGGTATGAGTTCAGATATTAAGTATTCCATTTTCTATACGTTTAATAGAGTCGTTGATAATCGTGTTAATTTTCTGCTTCAACTCATGGCTATCGCCCATGAACTGACGCTGCGGGATGCGAGCAGTGATGTTCAGTTTTGACTTCTTGGTGAGTGCGAGTGCGCGCCACTTGGCGGCTGCAGCCGGGAGCTGTTTTGGCAGCTTGCCCTTGCCCTTGACACCTGCGAGAGCATAGACCTTGGCCCATGCGAAGCGCCGCATGCGCTTGGTGACAGACGGGTGTGTGTTGATGGTGCCGCCATTGTTGTGTATGGGAGCATAGGGCACTGGGTTTGTGACCGTGACCTGTCCGGGCTGTGAGGAGTACTGAATGGATCGCATAAGGTGGTCACGGCGCGAAGTGAGCGGCGTGTACTTGGCATCGGGACCGCCTTCACGTTGTCGTTGTGTAGTCTTCCATGGGTGTAGCCCGTCGTCACGCCAGCCTGCATCTCGGAAGTTTTGCTTGAAATGATTGACGGCTACGATGCCCACCTTGCGCGGCAGTCGGTCGCGGACTTCGCGCTCTATGTCGTCCTTGAGGCGGACGATGCGCTTTTGGATTTCTTTTGCGTCCATGGTCAGAGAACTATTAAGTGAAGAACTATGGCGGCGACGAAGAAGCCGCTGATAATTTGCTTGTAGCGATTGGACGCTGCGAAAAAAAAGAAAAAATTGTTCATAACGTTTGTTTATTAAATAATTATTATTACCTTTGCGATGTGGGGGGAGCGTTTAATCCCGTAAGGGACACGTCCCCCATTCCAGCCAGGGTTTTCACTCTGGCTTTTTTGTTAATATTATTTTTTCTTTGTCTATGCAATAAATGTACTTGAAGAGACGATACTGCGATGTGCCTTTTAGTCCATTGAATTTGGCAAATCCTGTTTCAAAAGTCTCACGGTCAAAATTATCATTCGGGAAGAAAATTACCGCCACTTCAGCATCTGGTTTTGAAACGCAGTGCTTGAGAGCTTGCCGTATGTTATTGGCGGTTGCCGTTTCTGCTCCTGCAATCTCAAAGAGCATATCGTCCCATGTGCCTTCAGTATTTTTATGATTGAGAATGGTATGGTCCTCTTTTTCTAAGATGACCTTATGTCCATTTCTAAAACCAATGTCCTGCGCCGTTATCTCATACCAGCCTTTCTTTTTGTCTATATTGTGGTCAATATGAGTGGCTTTTAACCCCATACTCGTTTCATCGAAAAGGACATCCTTATAGGAAGTATTATTGCTATACTGCAGAAATCCTCTGTATCGATCGTCTCGCTCCTTATTTGGGAATGTGGCGTTGATTTTCGCACACTCAAAGCAATGCTTTTTCTCGTTTTTGAAAAACGCTTGAGCCTTATTCTTTACGCCCTTGTTGAACGGACACGCTACGCAGGACTTAGGGAAATAGGGATGGTCTTGTGAGAAGGTGTGCCCATCCTTTCCGGGATTGTTTGTGAGTCCTGGCTGTGGAGCCTCGCCAGCGAACTCCGCCTTCAGTTCTGGCGTAGGTGGGTCGTCGGTCTGTTCAAGTGAACACTTGCAGTTCCATCGGTCGCCGGGGTGGTGTTCGTCCCAGAACGGGTCAGAGATGGGCAGCGTGAGCTTTCTCTCCCAAAAGGCGCGGTGGCTGCTCTCTGGTTTTGGCGACGTGGTTGGCATCCAACGGAGGTTGGGCATAACATCAGCATCGCGGATGAACTGCTGCCAGTCGGCGGCATTATGGGCACGTATGAGAGCCGTGTCGTACTCGGTGCGCAGCCACGCGCCGACATAGTGGGAAGATATACTTTTTACATCGTCAGTCCACTGGCGGAACGGTTTTAACGTGCCGTCGGGATTGAGGAGGCGTGCCGCCATGCGTTCGGACATGGAATGCACCTTGAAGGCAGCAAAGACCTCGTTGGAATGACGGAGGGCGGCGAGGAAGCTGTCACGATGTGTAGGCGCACTACTCTGCAGCAAGCCCGAGACCGTGGCTTCGTTGAGAACGCGCAGTACCTCGCGCCACATTGTAGGCTCGACGGCACGCGAGGTGTCGAAGCCGTTGTATATGGCACGGAGATACTGCTGCAGCACATCGGTGGAGAACGTGAAAGAGGACGCGACATTGTGGAAATGTCCCGAGCAACAGGCACATGAGCCGTCGTAATAGAGCCTATCGATCAGAAGTCGGAATCCGCCCCTGGCAACGGGGCGAGCCCGAAAAAACCTCTCAAATGGTTTTTTATCGTTTTTTGAACGGTGTTTGAGCCGTCTTTTTTGTTGTCCTCCTTATGGTTGTGCCCATCATCGTCTGGAGCGTTGAGCGCATTGCGCATGGCGGCCCTCTCCGCCTCCTTCTGCGCCTTGAGCTCGTCGTAGTTGTCGGGCTTGGCTATGCAGAAAGTCTCGTAGAGATAGTCATCGTCGATGGGGAGTCCCATGGAAGAGAGCTTCTGCACGATGTCGATTTGCTGCGAAGGATTGATTTTGTCCTTTTTGGCATAGACGAACTCGCCACCCTCGACATTGAACCCGAGGTCGGCGAAGATCTGCCGCATGTCGTAGTTGAGAATGTCGAGAATGAAATCGCGGTCATCGGCGTTCATTTCGTCCTCTTCCTCCTTGTGCACCTCACCAAGCGCTTGTGTTCCTGTTTCTTTGGCATCGGTTGTGAGTGTATTGCCGAGCACGCGGATTGAAATTTTGGAGTCCCAATATTCAGCAAATGTTTTGTAAAGCTCTGACGAGCCCGACTTGTTGGCCGCCTCGATGAGCGTAAGTTCGGAATCCTTTGGGTGTATGTAGACCGCATTGGCACCCTGCGAGCGCGCTTCTGCGACCAGTCGGCGACGTGCCTGCTCATCGCCAGCATCATAGGTGTACTCACGGATAGGCATACCGAAAATATTGCAGAAGCGTGCCCAATCAGCCATATCCCCACGCTTGTAAAGGACAGCGGGTAGGAGTTCGGCAAAAATTCCGAGTTCACGCTCCTTTCCGACAAAGAGCATATTGGGAAACTGCTCAACCGGTATACCATCTATCTCCCCCTGGTACTTGAGAATGCGCCGGTGTATAGGGTCATAGTGTTTACGGTTGATGAGATCATAGCGTATGAAGCCATCATCATCGCGCCAGAATTGCATGATGGAGAAGCCGTAAAACTCAGAAAGGACACAATCCTTTCGGAACTGCTTGAACCATGGCGAGCGAATCTGACTGTTGATTTCCTCGTCGGGTTCGCCGTTGCGCTGGAACTCGATGGGAATCTTGGTGACCCCTCTCAACCGCTTTGCGAGCACCCCCGATAGATGGAGGTCGAGCATAGCGGACTCATACATGTCGTAGAGCCGGACACGGTTGGAATAGTCGATGCCCTGCGCTGCCTTGACAGACGCCATGTAGGCTTTCATGTCGAAGAAGAATACCTCAGGCATCTGCAGCACGATGTCGGGCTGTCGCTGCCCGGGTGATGTAAGCATACCACCCTGTGTGATGCGTTTTTGTGAGGTACGCATAGACCTATTTGTTTTTAAGTTCTTGTTAGCCATATTGATGATGATTTATGATCATAGAAAGACAGGTCGTACCTCGTCGGCTGCAATCTGCCAGCGTGAATTGTCGGCCAGAGTGTCGTCGGGTAGCAGCGGTGCCCCATCAATAGTGATGTCGCCAGCCATTACGCCTTTAAGCCACTCAATGGCGCGATCGTAGCGGTCCTGCCGTATCTTCGCAATCTTGTAGGGATTGTGCTGACAAAAGATGTGAAACACAGCGATGTCCACGGCGAACATGAGAATGAGTGCGTGGCGTTCTGCCCCACGCGCGGAGAATATAGCGTCGCAGTCGTAGGCTTTGTTGAGATATGACCGCATTTCGGCTACCGCGCGGTCCTCGCACACCTCTATGATTTGCGGGTCGTAAGCCGTTGTGTCCTTGCGCAACAAGGCATCGAGGATGTCGCGGTGAATAGAGGCGTCGTAATCGGATAATGAAATAAAGTTGTCCATATAAAAACATGATATTTTGAGTTTTTGAATTTGTTATTACATACGATACGGGTTGTCCTCGTTGAGCTCGGCATAAGAGACGGTGTATGTAGGCTCCATCTCAGCCGTCTTGATGTCGTTGATGGTGACCGCTCCCTCGACGGCATCGGGTCCGTCGGCAGGATAAGGCAGCGTGAGCTCGAAGAGCTTGAACTGGTTTATGAGTTCCTGCATCATGGGATTGTCCCGCTCCTGCTCGTTGAAGACCCAACGACACTCTCGGTCGATGGGTTCGAGATTAGCCTCGATGCGCGTAGCCTTGTCTGTCTTTTTGCGGTCGTCGCCCTTGATGTAAAGCTCCCGTCGTCGGTCGCGGCACTGATCACGCAGCAGCGGTCGGAAGACCTGGTTGAAAAACGGGTCCTGTAGCTTGTTGTTCTCCATATACCAATAGACATTGGCTTTATGTGCGACATAATCGTCCATGGCAAAATACCACGATATAAAGTTGGCATTGGTTTCGCGGGCGAGGAAAGCCTTGATGACATAGTAGACCCCCTTGAGCTTGCCGACAAGAACGAGCGCTTTTGTTGACGAGGCCTTTTTGCGAGAATCAGAGTAAGCAGGGTCGCCATATCCGATGAGGAAGCGGAACTTTGATAGCGGCGGCACTTTACCGTAAGGCAGGTTCTTGAAGATTTTTCCTTCTGCCACGGGGTTGTTGAAATATTCGCCTTGCTGCGCCTTTACTGAGATTTTGGAAAGGATGCGGTCTATTTGCTCCTCCTTGTTCTTCTGCGGCCATGTGGAGCGTCCTGCGGCGTCGCGTATGTTGACAATGTCCCATGAGTTAGCGAGATGTCCTGCGCGTGTGATGCAGCAGTCCTTTGCGATGATGTTGCCACACCAAAGAACCAACGTTGGTTCAGAGATGGAACGTGTAGGATAAAGCGCGTGCTCCGCCCAGTCCCATTTCTTGTCGAGCGTGACTGGGTTTCGGCAGTCTTCATCGGTGTCGTAATCATCAAAATAGAGGATGTCGGGACGTATGGCCTCGTTGCGCATACCACGTGGAGCAGAACCTGCTCCGAGGGCAATGAACTTGGCTCCACAGCGGCATGAGAACTCAGAATCAGTCCACTGCCCGATGGTGGTCTGCTCGCCGTAGAACTGGCGTATGCGCGGATTAGACTCGAAATTGATTTTGAACGGAAGGAGCAGACGCTTAGCCGAGTCGATGGTGGCCGATGCCAGAGCGACAAAGCGCTTGCGCCGTGTGAGCGTAAGGAACATGAGAATGAACATGGCGACGGTGGACTTTGCCAGCTCGCGCGACCATGAGAGCACCTCGTACCACTCGTCGTTGGCAATGACGCGCCGTATGGCCCGAATATGGAACGGTGCGAACTCGTATTTTGCGTAAGCTGGGAAAAAGAACTTTATCCATTCTATGGGGTCGCGTTCAAGTTGAGCACGTTGGCGCTCTATGTCCTGACGCGTGAGGCTGTTGTCGACCTCAACACCGCGCAGTAGGCTTTTGTGAAACTCCTCCCAAACGGCAAGAGACTGTCTGTCTTTAGCTGTAGCCATTACTTACGGGCCCTCCCTGCCTGATCCTTGATGAACGCATCGAAATAGTCGTTGAACGTGCGTGCCGCTTCGGCATCGACGGGGCGCAGCCATGAGAGGAAGCGCATGGCAACAGAGACGCAATCGGAGACACCGATGTCCTGTTCCAGTTTTTTGACGGCTCCAGCAGTCTTGACGATGGCATCGGCCTCCTCGGTTGTCGGGAAGCGTTCGCCAGGCTGTCGTGCTTCGATTCGCTTGTTGATTTCGGCGAGTTGGCGCTTATATTGCGCGATGAGCTGTTCTGTTGTGATGGTGCGTGAAGCCTTCAGCTCCTCCCATGCTCCATCGCGGACCCACCGCGAAACAGTCTGACGTGTGGTTCCCACCTTAGCTGCAATCTCCTCCTGGGTGTATGCTCCGTCGAGGAAGAGGGACTGGGCTATGCCTTTTTTGTCGATATTGTTTTTTGTCATAAGATAAAATAAAAAATGCTTGTTAACAGGATGCAAAGTTCTATGTTTTCGGGTAGAAGTTCAAACCACGGTTTTATGATGACACCAGGAAAAGTGACGATAACATCAGGAAACGACACTATAAAAACACGGTTTGCAAGCGGACGGATTTTTATAGAATTTTGCAAGCGGAAATTTAAAAACAGAACGCGAAATGAAGTTTTTCAACACAATACCCGGTGACGGCGAGGTGGCCATACTGCTGTACGGCGACGTGGGCGACGGCCAGAAGGTGGACAGTGGGCGCGTGGTGAGCGAGCTGATGGCACTGCAAGCGCAATACGACAAGATAGACGTAAGGATAAACTCAAACGGCGGCGACGTGTTCAGCGGCATAGCGATATACAATGCGCTGCGCACCTCGAAGGCGGACATAACGATATATGTGGACGGTGTGGCAGCGAGCATAGCAGGCATAATCGCTCTATGCGGCAAGCCCCTCTATATGTCGCCGTACGCGAAACTGATGCTGCACGCTGTAAGCGGAGGTACATGGGGCAACGCCTCAGCCCTGCGCCAGACGGCAAGCATGATGGAGACGCTGCAGGGCGACCTGGCACGCATGATAGCCCACCGTTGCGGTATGGAGGCAAAGGATGTGACCGCCCGCTACTTTGACGAGAAGGACCACTGGATAAGCGCAGATGAAGCGGTGAGTATGAAACTGGCAGACGGACTGTACGACATGGGCGAGAAGCCCGAAACGGAACCGAAGACTGCCGGTGAGGTATATCAGTATTTCAACAACCGGCTGCAGACGCAGCCACAAAACCAGAATAAAGACATGGCACTATTAGAAGAACTGAAGAAAATGCCCACGTTCAAAGATGTGAACAGCGAGGCAGAGCTGCTGATGAAAGCCCAGCAGCTGGAGAACCAAGCGATCAAGGCAGAAGCCCTGGAGAAAGCCAACAAGGCGTACAAGGAGAAAGCCGAGGCAGCCGAAACAGCCGAGGTGGAGGCTATCGTAAACAAGGCTGTGAGCGACGGCAAGATTGGCAAGGAGCAGGTGGCGACCTTCAAGGCTCTGATGAAGAGCGACCGTGCAAACACCGAGTCGCTACTGAAGGGCATGAAAGCCCAGAAGCCCCAGATGCGTGCAGCAGCTTATATCGACGAGCACCCCACCGGCAGCAGCTTTGCCGACAAGAGCTGGGACGAGCTGGACAGATGCGGTCTGCTTGCGGTGCTGAAGAACTCAGACCCGGGATTGTTTGCAGCGAAGTATAAGGAACGCTTCGGTGTGGACTATAACAACTAACGGAATAATAACGAAAGAAAAAGGAGAAAAAAGAAATGGCATTGAACAAACAAATCTGGCTGAACACTATTGTCGAGAACTTCTACCCCGACAACTCGTTTGCCTCGAAGAGTATCGACGACTCTACATTTGTGAGCTACAAGACGGTACACATTCCGAATGCGGGCACCCCGTCGGGTGTGGAAATAAACCGCACAAAGAAGCCCGCGAGCGTGAGCCAGCGCACGGACAACGAGCTGACCTACGACATGGACGAGCTGACCACGAACCCCATCTACATTCCGAACATCGACACTGTGGAGCTGAGCTACGACAAGCGTAACAGTGTGCTGAGCAACGACCGCCAGCAGCTGCAGAAGGTGGCGGCTCAGAACCTGCTGTATCGCTGGGCGAAGGGTGCGAACACACTTAGCACCAGCGGTGCGGCGCGCGAGGCGCATACTTCGGAAACCGCGACCGGCAACCGCAAGAAGTTTACGAAAGCAGTAGTGATGGCGGCGATGGTTAAGATGAACGTGGACGACGTGCCGACAGAGGGCCGCTATATGCTGCTTGACGCTGTGCAGTATGCAGATCTTCTGGACGACCTGACAGACAAGGAGCTCTCGGCATTCCAGGCATTGGCAAATGTGAGCAAGGGCGTGATGGGACAGCTCTATGGCTTCAGCATCATGCAGCGTTCGAAGGTTCTGCGAGTGAAGGCAGACGGTTCGACCGTTATCAGATGGGAAGATGAGGGCGAGGCGACAGAACTTGCCGCAGGCCTTGCCTGGCAGCAGCAGTGCGTAAGCCGCGCTCTCGGCGAGGTGAAGATGTTCTCGAATGAGGACGATCCGCAATACTACGGTGACATCTACTCGTTCCTGGTGCGTGTTGGTGGCAGTCCGCGCCGCTATGACAAGAAGGGTGTGTACCTTATCACTGAGGGTGCTGCAGCGTAGAGAAGGAAAGGAGAATAGCTTATGCAACTACCGAGAGTGAAGATACAATTTCTGACGGGGCAGCTGGGCACCGTTGGCGACAGTCCGGACGGGCTGTTCGCCTTGGTGTGCGGCGCTGCAGCCGTTGGGAGCACGTTCGCGCTGAACACGGCGTATGAGGTGACGAGCATGGATAGTGTGCAGGCCCTGGGCTTGACTGAGGAAAACAATGAGGTGCTGTGGAAACATCTGTCGGAGTTTTATGACGAGGCAGATGCTGGCGTGAAGCTCGTGGTTATGGGCGTGAGCCCGACGACAACGATGACGGCGCTTCTGGACTATACGAAGACATCAGCAGGAAGCGTGCGCTGGCTCGTGGAGAAGGAGAACGGTGCGCTGCGAGGCGTGGGCGTGGCGAACGTGAACACGCTGTCGAGCGAGACAAGCCAGGAAGGCATAGACAAGGACGTGCTGACAGCTGCTGCAAAAGCGCAGCAACTGGGCGAATGGGCCACGACAGAGCTGTATGCACCGATGGTGACTCTGCTGGAAGGCAGAAACTACACAGAAGCGACGGAGCTGCACGACCTTACAAAGGAAACGTGGGACAGAGTGGGCATCGTGGTGAGCGACACGAAAGCCGGAACGAACGGGGCGTGCATGGGCACGCTGCTTGGACGTGCGGCGAGCGTGAGCGTGCAGCGCAACATTGGCAGGGTGAAGGACGGGAGTCTGAAACCTCTGGAGATGTATGTGGGCGAGAAGAAGACGGAGGAGGCCAGTGAGAGCGTGAGGAAGCTGTACGAGAAGGGCTACATCGTGGCGCGGAAGTATGTGGGCAGGAGCGGCTACTACTGGACTGACGACAACCTGGCGTGCGACCCTACGGGGGACTATGCGAAGCTGGCGCTGCGAAGAGTGATAGACAAGGCGTACCGCACGGCCTACGACACGCTTCTGGACATGCTTCTGGACGAACTGGAGGTGAACGAGGATGGTACGCTTGATACGGGCGTGGTGAAGAGCTGGCAGCAGACGCTGGAGACAGCGATAAACCGCAAGATGACGGCCAACGGCGAGCTGAGCAGCGGAAGCGACGGTGAGGGCTGCGTATGCAAGATAGACGAGACGCAGAACGTGCTGGCGACGAGCATGGTGAAGGTGACGCTGAAGGTGCGCCCTTACGGCTATGCGCGTTATGTGGACGTGAACCTGGGATTCCAAGTGACAACAAACGGCTAAAGAAGAAAGGAGGAGAAGAATGTTCAATTCAAGAGAGTACGAGTGGAGCGACGTGAACGTGGTGGCCGCGGGAAGACCAGTGACTGGCATAAGGGGCGTGAAATACTCGTCGAAACAGGAGAAGGAAGTGCTGCACGCGAAGGGCAACAAGCCCCACAGCATACAGAGGGGCAACAAGACGTATGACGGCGAGCTGACGGTGACGCAAAGCGAATATGAGGCGCTGCGTGCTGCCGGTGGCGGCGACATACTGGACATCAGCATAGACATCGTTGTGGCTTATGGAAACCCGAGCAAGGGTGACGTGATAACGACGGACCTGCTGATGGGTGTTGAGTTTACGGAGGACAACACGGAATGGAAGCAGGGCGACAAATTTCAGGAGAAGTCGCTTCCGTTTATCTTCCTGGACAAGAAGAGCGTGTAGTGAGATAAATAGAGCGTTTGAACAGAGATTGAGAACCATTAAAAAAGAGAAAAAATGATTTTTACGAAAGAACAAATTGAGAATTTAAAGGCCAAGCACGGTGATATATTCTTGATAGAGACGCAGGGTAAGAGCTGCATCATCCGCAAGCCGAACCGCCGTGACTTGAGCTATGTGAGTGTGGAGAAAGACCCCATCAAGATGCAGACAGCGCTACTTAACCAGTTGTGGGTGGAAGGCGATGAGGAAATCAAGACCAACGATGACTATTTCTTCGCAGCCTGCAACACACTGGATGAGGTGCTGAAGGTAAAGGAGGCCGAGATAAAAAAACTTTAGAGGAGGCTGAAATCGACGATGCCGGGGCAAGTGATGTTCTCTACTTGAATACACTATTGAGATATTACATGCACATAGACCCAGACACCCTGACAGATGCGGAATGGGCGTGGACTATCCGGTATTTAATAGACATCAGAAAAGAAGAGGCAAAGGCAAATGGATAGTGTACTTAAATTCCTAATCAAGCTGCAGGCTGATCAGGGCAATGTGTTGAGCGTAGCACGCCGCACGTCCGAGCAGCTTGACACTATATCCCGAAAGGCGACATCCGTGGGTACTCGCCTTCGGGAAGCCTTCTCCTTCTCAAATTTTAAGAACTCGCTCTCGTCATTGCCGGGTATGGACTTTCTTATGAACCCGTACACACTGATAGCCTCGGGAGTGGGCGCACTAACTGCCATAGGGGTACAAGCCGAGCAGACTTCTGTGGCATTCAAAACACTGGTAGGCAACGAGACCATGGCCGCAAGGATGTTGAACGACATCAACAAGTTTGCGGCACGTACACCGTTTGAACCGCTTGACCTTGAAAACAATGCCAAGATGATGCTTGGCTTTGGCGTTAACGCACAGAAAGTAGTGCCGTACTTGAAACAACTCGGCGACATCGCCATGGGCGACAAGCAAAAACTCGGCGGCCTTTCACTCGTGTTCGGACAGGTGGCATCAGCAGGAAAGATGCAGGGGCAGGACTTGATGCAGTTTATCAATGCCGGTTTTAACCCATTGAAGGAACTGCAGAAGATGACTGGCAAAAGTTATGCGGAGCTGCAGGACATGATGAGCAAGGGACAAATAGGATTTGACGCTGTAGCTGCCGCCATAAACCATGCGACGGGTGCCGGTGGCGCTTTTGAGGGAATGTCAGACAAACTCAGCCAGACCGTCAGTGGCAAGTTCTCTACCCTGATGGGTAATATCAGACAGTCGGCTGTTGACATGTTCGAGCAACTGAAGCCAATCGTCAGCGGACTCATGGATGTGTTTATGGCCATAGTGCCGCCGATAGCTACCGCATTGTCGAAAATACTGTCAGTTGTGGCTGGTGTCATCAATTTCATCATGCAATGGAAAACAGAACTCGGATACCTCGCTGTGGTTGTCGGTGTCGGTACGATAGCTTTCAATCTTCACACGATAGCCTTGTGGGGAATGGTCGGAGCGATAAAAGTCGTTTCGGCCGTGACAAAGGCATGGGAGGGCGTGCAATGGCTGTTGAATGTTGCCCTCAACGCCAATCCCATCGGTATCGTCATTACGGCTGTGGCTGCTTTGGTAGCCGGTATCGTGTATTGCTGGAACAAATTTGCCGGGTTCTGCGCCTTTCTGCTCACCATGTGGTCGGTGATTAAGGGACTCGGAGGCATCATCAAGGATTACTTGATAGACCGTTTCAAGACCTTGCTCAGTGGCATCGGCAAAATCGGCGATGCCATGGCGAAACTCTTTGACGGTGACTTCAAAGGTGCTTGGAACAGTGCTGTGAAAGGCGTGAAGGACATAACCGGCATATCAAGCACCGAAAAGGCACTCTCTGCGACAAAGCAGCTTGTGAATGGTGTGAAAGACGAGTACGACCGGAACTATGTACGCGAAAGCGCGAAAGACAAGCCGAAGAAGTCAGCAGCCATATCCACACCAGGAGTGAAAGGCAGCGACACCTCATTCTCTTTCAGCTCTGCCACAGACGGGAAAGGAGGCAAAGGCGGTAAGGGAGGCAACGGCGGACGCAAGACAGCCGAGGCTCTTGCCACCGGCGGCACACGCAACACATCGATAAACATCTCCATTGGCAAGTTTTTCGACAATATCCAGGTAACAATGAACGACAAAAGCGATACGGCAGAGCTGGAGCGTGTGGTGCTCCAGTGCATGAACCGCGCCCTGTCAATAGCAACCAGTACAGACCGATGAGCACGACAAACAAATTCATACTGCAGAACCTTGCGCTGAGGGCAGCGGGACTGACCAAGGTACCGCCCTACTGGCTATTCCGTGAGAACAATTTCTTCGGCAAGAACCTCGGCTACATTCAAGGCGGCAAGACGATACCCGACAGCTCAGGCTTCGATGTGACAAAAATCACCGAAGAAGAGCTTGAGGATATAGTCCGTACAAATGCGCTTGGTGTTCCTATGGTGATGCCGCTGCGTTTCCAACTGGAGGAGGCAGGTGCCGAGGAGTGGCTGTTCCCGGTGGAGCCGATGATAAGCGTCAACGGACAAAATATACTGACGCGCCGCCATGTGTCGAAAGGAAAGGTGAAAGGCAGCATCAAGGAACGCTGGACGCAAGATGACTATACCGTCAGGATAGAAGGGTTGCTGATGAGCGAGGACGGCAGCTATCCGGATGCCGACGTGACAAGGCTGAAGAACTTCTGCGAGGCGGGACATGTGAAGGCGTTGTGCCCATTGCTGGAGATATTCGGCATCAGCCAACTGGCAATAGAGAGTTGGGACATACCTTTCACAACCGGCAGAGCAAACCAAAATTATACCATCCAGGCATACAGCGACGACATCTACAAGTTGCTGTTGAGCCGTGAGGACTTAAACACCTAATATAATATGTACACGATGGCTTATGACATAACGGTCGGTGACTACCGTCTCGGGATGCTCGACAAGGTGGAGATACACAAGAGTGTGGAACTGCTTGCCGACACCGCGACCATAACACTGCCCGGAGCGGAATACAACACTGCGCTGCAGATAGAGGACAAACTGAAACGCGGCGACAAGGTGTGCATAAGGTTCGGATATGAGGAAACTGGACTTGAAACGGAGTTTGAAGGCTGGCTGCAGCGCATATCCACCGACGGCGGCGACATAAAGCTGATTTGCGAGGACGACCTGTTTCTGTTCAGAAAAGACATACCGAACGAGGTGCTGCAGAAAGTGACGCTGAAAGACCTGCTCGCAAAGGTCGTTGACGGCTGCGGTATCTGTTGCAGTGTCGAGTGTTCCTACTCATGGACATACAGCAAGTTCGTGATAAACAATGCCACCGGCTATGATGTTCTGAAGAAAGTTCAAGAGGAAAGCGGTGCCGACATCTATATGCAGGATGGTGTGCTGCACATACACCCACCAGGCGAGAAAGTGGGCGAAGAGCGTTTCTACGACTTCTCGCTGAACGTCGAGGAAGAAAACCTTACCTATCACCGTGCGCAGGACAAACGGCTGCTTGTTGTAGTGAAGGCACTCATGCCCGACGGCACGGTTAAAGAAATCGAGACTGGCACGACAGGCGGTGACAAGATAGAAATCAAGTGTCCGACGAGTGACGAGGCATCGATGAAGGCTCGCGGTGAGCTGGAGGTGAAACGGCGGAGCTTTGACGGTTATGAGGGCAGCATAACGGGATGGTTGGTGCCGATGTGCAAGCCGGGTGACAGCGCTGTGCTGCGTGACCGGGACAATGAGTATAAGGACGGGACGTACTTTGTGGCGGCAGTGACAACGGAGTTCGGCAGGGATGGCGGCAAGAGGAAGGTGACGTTAGGTTTTAAGTTGAGCTAAAAAGAAAGGAGGAAACGGATTGGACGAATACAGGAGGCTACAAGAACTGCTGAGGGGCGCTGGCGGCGGAAGGGAGACGACGCTGTACCAAGGCGTGGTGAAGAGCGTGGAGGGTCAGACCTGCACGGTGACGGTAGGAAAGGTGGACGTGCCAGGGGTGCGGCTGAAGGCCTCGGAAACGGAAGACAAGGGGCGGATGCTGGTGACACCAAAGGTGGGGACGGCGGTGACGATGGGGAGCCTGAGCGGCGACATGGCAGAGCTGGTGGTGGTGCAGGTGGACCATGTGGAGAGGATAGAGGTGAACGGCGGACTGTTGGGCGGACTGGTGAACATAGGCGAGCTGACGGCAAAGATAAACGAGCTGGTGGACGCATTCAACAGCCACACGCACCAGGTGACGGTGGTGCATCCCGGGGGCACGTTTACCACTGTAAAGCCGATGAAGGCGGCGAACCGCTTTGTCCAGGGGGACTACGAGGACGAAACTATAAAGCACTGAGGAGAGGATGAAAGGAATAGAACTGCGATATGACGGCAACGGCAACGTGCTGGAACCTGCTGTGAGGAACGGCATGATGGCCGTGGGGGACACGCTGCGACAGAACCAGGCTTTGCTGCTGACGCTGCACAAGGGGGAGCTGAAAGAGCGTCCGTCGGCAGGCGTGGGGCTGAGCGACATGCTGCTGGATAATGACCCTATATATTGGCGCACGGAGATAAAGGAGCAGCTGGAGATGGACGGGCAGACTGTGGCGAAGGTGAGGATCACGGAGAAGGGTGTGGAGATAGAGGCGAGTTATTAACAGAAAAAAAGGAAAGGAAACTGAATGATGATACTGGAACATTTTATGAACAAGCTGTCGGTGGTGCTGTCGACGGCATGGGGCTGGGTGGTGTGCGTAGGACTGATTGTGGCAAACTTCCTGGCGGGGTATGAGACGATGGTTGGCTTCACGGTGGCTGCAGTGGTGATGGATGCAGCATGGGGCATTGCATCGAGCGTGAAGCAGGGCCGATTTACGAAGAGCGAGCTGATGAGGGACTCGCTGTCGAAGTTGGCGGTATACGGCTCAGTGATACTGCTGTTCATACTGATAGACAAACTGCTGGGCGTTGGGAACGGGCTGTCGACGAGCGTCATCTGCATCTGCATCATACTGGTGGAGCTATGGAGCACGGCGGCGAGCATGCTGATATGTTTTCCGAACATGCCCTTCCTGCAACTGCTGAAGAAGGCTCTTGTGGGCGAGATTGCAAGCAAACTGAATGTGAAACCCGAGGACGTGGAAGCGGCTCTCGACAAAATGAAGAAGAAATGAGAGATATACGATACATAGCCGTACACTGCACGGCGAGCAGCCAAATGACTACGATAAGGGGGCTGGAAATGGAGTTCAAGCGCAAGGGATGGAAGAACCCGGGCTACCACTATGTTGTGAGCGCAGACGGTGTGGTGCACCAGATGCTGGACGAGGAGAGGGTGAGCAACGGTGTGAAGGGCTGGAACTCGAAGCTGATAAACGTGGCGTACATAGGAGGCATAGACGCTACGGGCAAAGCGACAGACAACCGCACGGAGGCGCAGAAGAAGAGTCTGAAGGCGTTGCTGAAACTGCTCAGAAGCAGATATCCAAAGGCGACGATACAGGGACACAGGGACTTTTCGCCCGATCTGAACGGAGACGGAAAGATAACCAGAAACGAATGGATAAAGGCGTGTCCGTGTTTTGATGCGAAAGTGGAATACAAGGACATATAAAAACTGTATGACGATGAAAAATTTTTTATGGCTATTGATGGTTATGCTCATGGTGAGCTGTGCCACTACAAGAAAAACGAGCGAGAGCCGTGAGACCCGAGTGGTAAGGGACTCGGTGGCGATAAGGGACTCCATCGTGAGGAGAGACTCTGTGGTGATACGCTACGAGACGAGGGTGAAGGATTCGACGGTGGTGAAGGACTCGACGGTGCTGACGGTGGACCAGGCGGGCAACGTGGTGAAGAGTGAGCATTGGCGCAACACGGAACGTAACCGAGAGCAGAACCATGATACGGCAAGGGAGAGCCAGCATGAGGATGTGCAGCAAGGCGCTGCCGTGCAGACAAACCATGACATGCTGAACCACTGGGCTGAGAAAAGCGAAAAGAGGGGAACTGGTGTGCCATGGTATGTGTGGCTGACGGGAGGCGTGCTCGTGAGTGGCATAGTGTGGTTTTGCATATTCGGCAGGAAAAAGATGTAAGGCTATGGAGGTGACGGTGAAAGACGGGCAGACGCTGGCGGACATAGCGGTGCAGGAGCACGGAACATGGGAGGCTGCTCTGGACATGGCCATGGAGAACGGCGTGAGCCTTACGGACACACTGGAGGCCGGCAGGACGTTGCGGTTGCCGGAGGGGGTGAAGGAGAACCGCGTGATGAAGAGCTACTGCAAGGCACACGAGGTGAGCCCAGCGACGGCAAGGGACGAGAGCAGCGTAAGGCTACGGATTTTCGGTGAAGAGTTTACGAAGGAATACATGTAACTACAAGAAACAAAGAACATGGCAAGGACAACGGCAGAAATAAAGAAGACGATGACGGACGCCTTCATGGCGGACGCGACGATAAGGGAGCGCTACGGGCTGAAGGCTGGCGCGACTTGGGGCGGGACGTTCTCGGACGTGAGCGTGGAGAACGTGTTGCTGTGGGTGGTGGCCGCATGCTGCCATGTGGTGGAGGTGCTGACTGAAAGGTGGGCGGCGGACGTGGAGGCACGGATGGCAAGCGCGGTGGTGGCGAGCGTACCGTGGTACTACAAGGTGGCGAGAGCCTTTCAATACGGTGACGCGCTGGTGCTGGACGAGGCGACACAGCAATACGGATATGCCACAACGGACGAGGGGAAGCAGGTGGTGAAGTATGTGGCGGTTAGAGACCGTGGTACGAGTGTGGAGATCCTGGCGAGCGGCGAGAAGGGCGGACTGCCGGAACCGCTTTCGGATGGTGTTTTAACGGCTTTCAAACAGTATATGAACAGGGTGAAGATAGCTGGCGTGGTGCTGAACATACGCTCGCAGAGGGCTGACCGGCTGACGGTGAGAGCCAGGATATGGGTGGACCCGCTGGTGATAGGCACGGACGGAAGGCGTATATCGGACGGGGTGAGAGCCGTGGACGAGGCGATAAAGGCGTATCTGAAGAACATAGTGTATGGCGGCACGTTCAACAAGACGCGGTTGACGGACGCGATACAGGCGGTGGAAGGCGTGGAGGACGTGGAGCTGGGCGACTGCCAGTATATGACGGCGACGGGGACGGCGTGGACCACGATAAAGGGAAACAACTATACGGCGGCAGGCGGGAGCCTGACGGTGGAGGGACTTGAAAACTCGATGAGCTATGTGGTGGAAAGTTGACATGATGAAAATGGCGGTGCAGCTGCTGCCGCCGGTGATGAGGGGCGGACTGACGGTGGCTCTGCTGAAGGTGCTGACGCTGCCAGTGAGGCATATATACGAGCAGCTGACGGCACGGCGCAAGAACGCAGACAGGCGGCTGAACACGACGGCCAACGTGATGTATATAGAAAAGGCGCTGAACGAGGCATTCTATCTGAAAGAACGACAGATATGGATAGAGAGCACGGAGGCGGAGGATGTGGTGTTTTGGCACAGGCGCGACGAGATGCAGAAGGATTTATATATGTACCGACGGACGGAGAAGAGCGTGACTCTGAAAAGGAGAGGCGAAAGTTCGTACAAGGATAGCTTTGTGGTGTGGGTACCGACGTTCCTCTGCACATCGGAGAATACGGAGGAGGACAAATACGGCGGCAGGAACCTGCGAGAGATAAGGAATCTGCTGAGTTATTATAAACCTGCGGGACGAACGTACCGCATAGAACTTTATGACTATGAATAGACTGAAATTCAACGAGGGCGGGCAGCCCGTGTATGTGGACGACCTTGAGACGCTGCAAGAGAACGACTTCGGTATGCGGAAAGCTATGCTGAGTGTGATGACAATGGGATCGAAAGCTTTTCTACTGTCGGATGTAGATCAAGAAAGGGTTGACAACAACCAAGTAAAAATAGGCAGCGGTACAGTTGTTATAGATGGTATGCTCTGCCCATTTGAGGGCAAGACACTGAAAGCGAAAACAAATGAAAGCGTGTTTTTACTTGTAAAACGTTTTGAGACAGACGAACGCGTATTTGAAAACGGACAGACGAAAGCTTGTGCAGAAACAATAACTGCAGCACTTGGCACGGAAACGGCCGGTGCTGCTGAGGCTTACAAGCTTGACGAACTTGAAACTTTCCTTGACCTTTTAACAAAGGCTATAGAATCAAACCGAATGAAAGGTAACACGGATGTTATGTTTTTCAATGGTTATAGCGGAAGGGTGAAACTGATGAAAAGTGATGACGGCACTGACACGGAAATGGTGATAGATATAAAATCCGGCAATATAAACTGGGACGGAGGTGCACAAGCATATAAAGGACTGTTGTTCAGAATAGATGACGAGGAACTTGCCGTTCCATTCAGAGGTAAGGGGTCTAAGAAATTCAACTATTCAGGAACCGATTATCGCATAATCGTTGCCGCTGAGCCGATGGCTGCCGTTGTCAGCATAGAACTTGGAAGCGGACGAGATAATTTTTATGAAGACAGCTATGTATTGCCACTAATACCAATAAAGGCAACTTTCAAAGCATCAGAATTTACGGACTTTTAAAATAAAGACATAAATAATGGAAACTATATACAACCTACAGAAACGCGCCTCTGAGTTGCGAGGCAAGACCGAAACGGACAGCATCAGCCCAGAAGAGGTGGGCGGACTGCATGCCGACACGTTGGCGTATATAGCCGACATGGAGCAGAGCGCGGACGGACTGGGTATACGGAAAGTATACCAGACGAAGGCGAAGATGGAGGCGGACACGGCCCCCATGGGGACGAACGGCAAGGCGCTGCGCTACGGCCAGCTGGTGAGCATATACAACGAGGCTGACAAGACGAGCACTGAGAACGGCGACATATACGCTTGGCAGAAGCCGGGGTGGCTGAAGATGGGTAACATCGGCAACATTTACGAGCTGAAGGCGAAAATAGAGGAGGAAGCCGCCGCACGTGCTGATGTGGATGCAGAACTGCAAAGAAAGATGACTGCCGAGGCAACGGCAAGGGAAAGCGCCGATGCGGAAATACGGACGCTTGCCGAGGGAATAGTGGGCAGCATTGACGTGGCAAAGATAGATGCTGTGCCCGGGAGCGTTGCGGAAGCCGTAAGGATGACAAAGGACACGTTGCACTCGCGCTGGACGTTGGTCAGTGATGGAAAGAACGTGGGGGTGGTGGACATGTTCTCGGATTCAATGAGGCACCAGCTGACGGAAGTGCTGACGACACACTATAGCATGAATACGGAGGGTAAGTTGGACTTCGGTGTACACAATGACAAGGCTATATACAGATACTTCCGCTCGTATAACATTAACTCGGCACACTTGGAAAACGAGAAAGGGACATGGACGGAATGGGCTGAGGATATATCGGATACAGTGAAGAAGTCGATAGCTGGGTTGTCGGGCTTAATAGACAAGGAGAACAAGGCACGCACTGAGGCAGAAACCGCCCTCGCAGAAGACATAGCTGACAATACAAATGCGATAACAGAAGAGAAGAAGGCGAGAACCGCAGCCGATGATGAACTGCGTACTGCCATTGAGGAGAAGAGCGGCGGCAACACCTATAACGTGACGGAGAAGAAGCCGCTAAAGGACGGCGAATACTACACCTTGGCTACGGCGATAAAAGCTGTGGATGCGAAGGAACGGAAGAGGGGACGTTGCGTAAGCTACGAGACGGAACCGGGAAAATGGGAGACCAAACAGTTTACGGGAACGACAACGGAGAGTTGGGAGGAGACTGCAAGCTGGAGCGACTTCGGTGGTGGTGGCAAGGTGAAGAGTGTGACACTGAATGGTGTGGAGAACGAGGCTGATGATGCTGGTAACATCAGCCTGACAGTGGATGTGCCGGAAGTGGACGCGAGTCTTGACGAGGAGAGCACAAACGCCATACAGAACGGTGTGGTGGCGACAAAGCTGAAGGAGCTGGAGGCGCATACGTTAGGCTCGATAGAGGTGGTTCCTGATGGTGATGACAACTATCTGTATGCTTATGATACGAAGGGTGTGGCGATTGGTACGCCAGCCAAGCTACCTGCGGGTGGCGGCGGTGGTGGCACATCGTCGGCAAGCCGCATACTGGTGACGGCAAAGGTGGCTCCGGAGCTTGTGAAAGAGGGCGGCTCGGCGCTGCTGACCTGGACATACGACCATGTGAATGCTGAGGGCGAGAGCGACGGTGTGAACGCAACGGTGAGCATCAGCGTGAAACTGGGCACTACGACGCTTTGGACGCAGGAGCTGCGCAACGTGTCGAGGGGCACTTATACGGCAGACCTCTCGGCATATATGTCGGTGGCGGGAAATGTGGATGTGTATGTGAGGGCTGAATGTACGACCGCTGAAGGCGAGAAGCAGGCGAAGCAGGCCTATGCGATGGTGACGGTGGTAGGCATAAAACTAACGTCGGACTATGACATGGGCACAGCGATGCAAAAGGGTGGCTATGAGGACGGGGAGACGATAAGCATCCCGTTCACTCTGACGGGCTCGGGGCGCAGAACGGTGTCGATGTATGTTGACGGCAATGGTGTGCCTACGACCAAGGACGTGAGCAAGTCGGGCACGACTCGCGATGCGTTCACGATAGCTGCCAATACGCTGGCGGCAGGCAGGCACACGGTGCAGCTGGTTGCGGAGAGAGATGGCCTGAAGTCGGACGCGATATGGATAGACCTGCTGAAGGGCGGCGAGAGAAGCCCTTGGGTGGGCATGAAATATGTAAACAAGAACGGCGAGGTGGTGCTTGGGGAGATGCCTCTGCGGGCGCGTCTGTCGGCGCAGCAGTATGAGAGGCTGGAGTTTGAGTATGCGGCATACGACCCGACGGAGGTTCCGGCGGTGGTGACGGAGACGCAGACTTCGCCCACTGGCAAGGAGACGAAGAAGACATACAGCGTGGGCCGCGGTCGGCAGACATATATGGAGCGCTTCATGGAGCAGGGCGAGACGAGGCTGAAGCTGGAGTGCGGCAAGGCTGCGTTGGAGACGGTTGTGGATGTGGCGTCGAGCGGTCTGGACATAGGCGAGGCGACGCAGGGGCTGGAGCTGAAGCTGACCGCTGCGGGACGCTCGAACTCGGAAAGCCCTGAGGCACGAAAGCTGTGGGCCTACGGTGAACATGGTACGACCTTTGAGGGCGTGGACTGGCAGACGAGCGGCTGGGACGGCGAGGCTCTGGTGCTGAAGAACGGTGCGAAGGCAGTGATTGACTTTAAGCCTTTTATGCAAGACGTGAAGCGCGGAGGCATGTCTGTAGAGATAGACATGGATGTGAATAACGTGTCGGACCGCAGCTCGGTGGTGGTGGACTGCATGGAGAACGATGCGAAGGGTTTCCGCATTACGGCAGACAGCGCCATGCTCTACAGCGGCTCGACGAAGGACCAGGAGGACGAGGAGAACAGAGACCCAGAGACGGGTCTGCCGATTGTGACAAAGACGCCGGTGGGCGTGAAGCAGAACTATGCAGAGAGCAAGCGTGTGCGCTTTGTCTTCAACGTGGGCAAGCGTGCCGACGGCTCGCTCATGGAGCTGTATATGAACGGTGACCGCGTGTCGGCGATGTGCTATCAGGATGACGACAACTTCAAACAGGACGCTCCGCAGGGTATCAGCATAAGCTCGGACGGTGCTGACGTGAGGGTATACAAGGTGTTTGCGTATTCGCGCCCTCTGACTGACGACGAGGTGGTGGACAACCATACGGTGGGCAGCGACAATGCAGAGGAGATGGCGGAGCGGTATGCCTACAACGACGTGCTTAACCCGGAGACGGGCGAAATAGACATGGATAAGATAATGGCCAAGGGCAGGGCTGTGATAAAGATCGTGCGCACGGAGGACTCGGGCAGCGGTCTTGACGATGTGAACGCCTGCAAGAACAAGAAGCAGAACTTCCACGTGGATGAGCTGGTGATATACACGTCGTGGGGTGACGTGATACGCTTCATGAACATCTTGATGCGTATTCAGGGAACTTCATCGACGAAGTATCCGGTGAAGAACTACCGCTTCTACTGGATGAAGTGCATGAAGGCGGGTCTGATGCCGGAGATGTGGATAAACGGCGTGAAGCAGGATGTGAACAAGCTGCCACTGTTCAAGGGTGACACGAAGCCGTGCAAGGTGAACTGTGCAAAGGCTGACTTCTCGGACTCGTCGATGAAGACGAACACGGGCATGGCTATAGTATTCAATGACGTGATGAAGGAGATATCGCCTACTCCGCCACAGCAGCAAGACCCGACGATACGCACAGCGATATACGGCTATCCTTGCGACATATTCGCGACGACCAGTTCTGACGACTCGAACCCTACGTACTACGGCCAGTACCAGATGAACAATGACAAGAGTGACTGGTATGATGTGATGGGTCTGACGGACAAGGGAAAGCATATAGCCATAGAGTTCCTGGACAACGGCAAGAAACTGTGTAACTTTCAGGTGGACGATGACCTCGACGCGCAACTGGATGCGGAGTTTGAGAGCTCACTTGAATTCAACTATCCGAAGGACACGCTGTGGAGCGGTGCTGATGAGGCTGCGGGCGAGAAGAACGCTTCGGAATACCAGAAGGGGGCTATAAAGAAGCTGTGGAACTGGGTGAAATCGTGTGTGCCCTCGGGTGCGGACATGACGTACACAGATCTCAAGACATGGAAGTCGGAAAAGTTCAGGAACGAGCTTGGACTGCATCATGATGTGAGGAACATGACTGCATATTATATCATCGTGACCTATGGCGGTAATGTGGACCAGTTTGTGAAGAACACGATTCATTGCACTTGGGACGGGGATATATGGTGGTGGACTTACTATGACGGTGACACCTGCTTCGGCAAGCGTAATGACTCGCTGCTTGCTTATGCCTACAACATAATGAGGGATTCGTGGGACGCGGAGAAGAAGAAATGGGTGTTTGAGGGTCATGACTCTTGGATGTGGTGTCTGTTTATCGCCAACTTCGAGGCGGAGATAAAGGCTATGGCTGAGGAACTGCGCCGTGTGATGACGAACCAGAAGGTGAAGGGCACGTTTGAGGCTATGCAGAAAAACTGGTCGGCCCGCGAGTATAACAAGTCGGGCGAGATGAAATATATCAAGCCTGAGACAAAGGGCGTGAGAGTGACGGAGAACGGTGTGACGACGGACGGGAACAAGTTTTACTACATGTATGCGCTGAGCGGTACGCGCGAGATGCAGCTTGACCACTTCATTACGAACCGCTTCGCTCTGCTTGACGCTAAATACGGTGTGAGCACTTACCGTGCGGATTCGGCTGGCTTCTATATGGCGCGTGAGGTGTCGGATGCGCCAGACGTGATGCGCATCGTGTCGGGCGATGAATACTACTTCGCTTACGGTCTGTCGGGAAAGGACTATATGGAGGGCGAGACGGGTAGGCTGCTGAGAGGCGAGACAGGCATGCTCTCGGTGACGGGCAAGCGTGCACTGAACGACCCTATGCTGCTGTTCGGTGCTTCGAAGATCCTGGAGCTTGACCTGACGGGGGCTGCCGGACATCTGCTGAACGGCCTGGAGCTGGGCAACTGCAAGATGATGAGACGACTGGACATCAGCGTGAAGCGTGGGGCACAGCCTTCGACGACTACATGGTGGCTTGTGACGCAGGGATGCAGACAGCTGAGGGAGGTGAACCTTAACGGGCAGACTATGGCGAGAAGCAACCGCCAGGACTCGACATCGCTGGACTTCTCTACGAACACGCTGCTGAGGAGCCTCGACGCGGGCGGTACGAATGTGAAGAGCGTTACTGTGGCCAAGGGTGCGCCGATAGAGAACCTCGTGCTGCCGGCCTCGCTGACGACTCTGCGTCTGGAATATCTGCCGAAACTGAAAGAGGAGGGACTGACCATCGAGGGTACGGCCAATGTGACGAAACTCGTTATTGACAGCTGTCCTGGCATAGACTGGCAAACACTGTTTGAACGCTGTTCGAACATCGAATATCTGCGTGTGACGGGCATCGACATGGAGGGTGACGGCAGCTTGCTGACTTCGCTGATGCGGACGGGCGGTGTGGACGAGGAAGGCGGCAACGTGGACACCTGCCGACTGGTGGGAACATACCGCTTGACGAAATATAAGGGGGACGAGGAGTATGAGACGCTGCAGGCGCACTTTCCGGAGCTGAACATCGTGCAGCCGGAATATACGATACTGGAGAGTGACGAGAGTGTGGCTGACGACGCAAATCTCTCGAACTTGGATAACGGCACGGGCTACAAGTACGGCAGCGACTACAAGCCAAGCGGCCATGTGGCTGCGATACTGAAGAACCGCCACAGAGTGCTTGCGAAGGTGACAAAGAAAGCGACCACGAGGAACGTGAACATTGCGAATGTCGATACCGTGGTGAACAATCTGGACGGCGAGATGACTTACATGGAGCTTGACGATAAGGACAGCACCAAGTATGCCGACGGAACCCCTGCCAAACTTGACGGCAGCGAGGGTGACCTGATGATGCACGAGCCTTTCTTCTGGAGCAAGGGCATCAATGACTTCTTGAACAGCAAGAACTACAGTTGCTACAGCTCGAAGGATAAGGATCACATGCCAGCTGTGCCAAATGTGGACGTATTGACGCTTGATGACATCAAGGCGGTGCAGGGTGGCTATGTCAACGGCAAGAAGGTGATGACGGAAAAGGATACCATCAAGAACGCCTTCAGCGCCGACAATTCGTACTCGGTGTGTATGGTTGACGTGTCGGGACACAAAAGGGTGCGTTGGCCGAGTGTGCCGGGCACGGGCCTTGTGGGCAGTGCTTTCACGGATGCTTTGGGTAATATTGTAAAGGATGTCATCGTTCCTGTTATTGGCAATCGTTTTGAGGCCGGCATGTATCTCATCAGCGATGTGCCGGAGGGAGCCAAGACTTTGTACTTCTCTATATTGAACACAGCCGAGTTTGACAAGGTGGTGCTGTCCAATAGCAGCAAGATAGAGGATATGGAGCCTGAATGGTTTGCCAACGAGGAGCATCTGTGTGCTGTTGTGGGCAGTTCTGTAGTCGGTAGCAAGCTGCGTGCTTGCATAACGGGCGGAAGCACTACTGCAAACATGACATGGACGGACTTCCATTATTACAGCGTGCGGCGAGGTATGCAGCAGATAGATGCACTGATGCACTTCCGCATAGCGAACCTTGCATACGCGAAGTATGGCAGGAGAAACATGCAGGAGCAGTGTGGCGCAGGTTCGCATTCAATCACGCGCACGACTGGCGGTACGATGTCAAGAGGCATGCAGGACACTATAGGCTATGAGGGTGCAAAGGCAATCAACCCGAATGTGACAAACAGTCTTATTGAGAACCTGGTACATCAGTATGCCTGGTATGTGGACAAGGACGAGTATGGTACGACGAAAGTGACGCAGGTGGACAATATTTGCTGCCTTGGCTATGAAGACATCTACGGACACAAGTATGATATGATGGATGGTGTGGACTTGCCGAACACGAGCGGTAATGAGGGCAAGTGGCGCATTTGGATGCCCGATGGTAGCACCATTATGATAAAGGGTACGACGAATAGTGGTAACTGGATAACGGCGGTGGCTCATGGCAAGCTGATGGCGGTAGTGCCAGTAGGCTCGATGAATGGCTCGTCGAGCACATACCATTCGGACGTGTACTGGATAAGTACAGCCACTGGCCGTGTGGTCTATCGCGGGTACAGCAATGCGCATGCGTATGGCGGTGTGTCGTATGTGTATGCGTATTACGGTGCTTCGGGTGCGAATACGTATGTCGGCTCGCGTCTGGAAATCAAAATATATCGGCGTACAACGATGGGGACGCGCTCCCCGATGTGGTGCCGAGGGAAACGAGCCACAGCAACAGCGTCTCATGAAAGGACGGAAAGCTGAAACATCAAGTGTCGGGCAATAGAGTTTGGTAGGCCGGTAACGGTTCGAAGAAGTTTGGCCCGGGGAAAGGAAGGCCCATATCTTCTGTAATTAAAAACAACTGATGCTATGCGTAGAGAAGGTCTTATCATTGAGGAGATTGTCGAATATTCTAATATTGCGGAATCGTTCGACCAGGTGATCAGTGGCGCCAAACGGAAGGAAAGCCGTCAAGGGCGTTACCTGCTTGCGCATCGTGAGGAGTTCATTAAGAAACTTTCTGAGCGTATTGTTTCCGGCCAGTTTTATGTAACGCCAAATGACATTGAGGAGAAAGACATTATAGAAGCTGGTAAATTACGGCATATTCAATTTTTCAAGAGTCTAAAGAATAGTATAGCTGCTCATGCTATCATGTCCGTAGTGGATAAGCACCTAAAAAAGCGGTTTATAAGAACAACCTCCGCAAGCATTAAAAACAGGGGAATGCACGACCTTATGAAGTACATTCTTCGTGATATACAGGAAGATCCTGAAGGAACACGCTACTGTTACAAGTTCGACATCTCTAAGTTCTACGAGAGTGTCAACCAGGATTTCGTTATGTATTGTGTATATCGGATTTTCAAAGACAAGAAGCTCATAGCTATGCTTGACAATTTTGTTCGCATTATACCCAAAGGTATCAGTATCGGGCTACGTTCATCGCAAGGCTTGGGCAATTTGTTGTTGTCTGTATATTTAGATCATTATCTGAAGGACAAGTACGGCGTGTGTCATTTCTACCGATATTGTGATGACGGCGTGGTACTCGGTAAAACGAAAGCGGAACTATGGATGATTCGTGACATCATACATGAACAGCTGCAGGAAATTGATTTGGTGGTAAAGCCCAATGAGAGGGTGTTCCCGACTGCTGAGGGAATAGACTTTCTGGGCTATGTGATACGGCCAAACAATGTGCGTTTAAGGAAACGCATCAAGCAGAAGTTCGCAAGAAAGATGTGCGAGGTAAAATCGAGAAAAAGAAGGCGAGAGCTGACAGCATCCTTTTATGGGATGACAAAGCACGCCGACTGTAACAATTTGTTTAATAAATTAACAGGCAAAACAATGAAAAGTTTTAAGGACTTAAATGTGGCTTACAAGCCAGAAGACGGCAAAAAGCGCTTCGCGGGTACAGTAGTAAGTATCCGCGAGTTGGTAAACATTCCTATCATCGTGAAGGACTTTGAGACGGGCATCAAGACGGAGCAGGGTGAAGACCGCTGCATCGTATCGATCGAGATGAACGGCGAAGCCAAGAAATTCTTTACCAACAGTGAGGAAATGAAAAATATCCTCGCCCAGATTAAAAAAGTGCCGGATGGCTTCCCATTTGAGACAACGATCAAGACGGAAGTGTTCGGCAAAGGTCGAACCAAATACGTTTTTAGTTGATGAAAAGAGCACAAGGAAGTTTGGAGGTGAAACTGCTTGAATGCGTGAACCCCATCAAAAACAAGTGGCGCGTTCGTTGGGACGTGCAAGAACATGATGACGGAACTGCTGACTACATGGAGGCAGAACTGACACACAAGCCGACTGACGAGGAAATAAAAGACCTCGTGAGAAAATGGTATAACCAACAAACGGATGCAGCAATATTGTCGGGCTTCAGCTATGAAGGAGCCCCTGTGTGGCTCTCGCAAGAGAACCAGTACAACTATAAGGCTGCATACGATTTGGCCGTTCAGACGGACGGGAAAACGCTGCCCGTGACATTTAAGTTCGGCACTGATGAAAGTCCAGTGTACCATACGTTTGAAACGCTTGATGAACTTGCAGATTTCTACACGAAAGCCGTTAAGCATATACAAGAGATGCTGGAAGATGGCTGGAAGAATAAAGATGCAATAGATTTGAGCAAGTACAACGCTTAAAAAATCCCTTCGGGGGAGGATGTAAAAAAGCCCCCGGCCTGTTAATATAGACGCCAATCATTTATTAACAACACACCAGTACGATGCGCAACCGGGGGCCTATGCCTCCTGCTGCACCGTACTGGTTTTTTGTTGTTATAAATGATTGGCGATACAAAGGTACATAATTTAGTTGAAAATGAAAGTATTTGAGATATTGAATTTTAACCGCGAGCCGTTAAAAAGGCTACAACAGGCAGGGATACGCATCGAAGATGTGGAATATATAGACTTGTACAACGACTATCGCGTGATGCTCGGTGGTGGCGAAAAGGTCTCATACATTGTGGCGACACTTGCAGATCGCTATCATGTGAGCGAGCGCAAGGTGTACACGCTCATTAAGCGATATGGTCGAGAATGTAGCACTCAGGTGCTCGGGGGATAAAGCACAAGGCTTTTGAAAACGTGCTGCAAAAGGCTTGCAGTGTGATTTGCTCGTGGTGTTACTTTTTGATGTGGAAGCGTGGTAACTTTGCCGTATCGAAAATAAAACACGATGAACAAATACTATTTATTATTGGGGAAGGTGCTTGCTGAAGGCAAGACCCAACAGAACAAAAAAGGCAAGATAAAATACTTGCTCAATGAGCAGCTGACGCTCACACCGGCTGATCTGCTCGACATATTCGAGAGCCACGGTATAGCGAGAAAGAAGCTGAAGGAAGAGCTGAAGCTTTTTATGCAGGGTGAGCGTAGCGTGGAACGATACCGTGAAGCAGGCATCTCGTGGTGGGACTATTGTGGTCAGACATTGGTGAATAGTTACCCGACCTATATGGAGAAACTGCCGCCACTTATTAAGCGCATCAACAAGGAGAAACGCAACAGCAAAAACTATGTACTGTTTCTCGGAGCAACGGATGCAGAGAGCAACCAGGCACCGTGCCTGAGCCTTGTGCAGTTTCAAATAGAGGACGGTGCATTGGTTGTGTCGGCGTATCAGCGCAGCTCCGATGCAAACCTCGGACTGCCTTCAGACATTTACCACCTTTATCTGATGGCTCGATAGATAGACTTGCCGCTAAAGTCTATCACGCTGAACCTGGCGAATGTACACATCTATGAAAACAACATAAAGCCCACTGAACGACTTCTCGCTGGTGAGGATAATATAAAATTTGAACTGAATGTATGAGAGGGAAAATGCACATGGCAGCACCTCTGCCTTTTGTCGGACAGAAGCGCATGTTTGCAAAGGAGTATATCAAGATTCTGCCCCAGTTCAACGACAAAACAGTGTTTGTGGATTTGTTCGGTGGCAGCGGTTTGCTGTCCCATATAACGAAGCATTTGCGTCCAGAGGCAACTGTGGTATATAACGACTACGACAACTACCGCGAGCGATTGGCACATATACCTCAGACAAATGCGCTGCTCGCTGATTTGCGAGAGATAGTTGGCGATACGCCAAAGCACAAGCGGATAGATGGTGTGATGCGTGAGAAGATGTTTGAACGTTTGAGACATGAGGAGCAAACGGTGGGCTATATTGATTTTATAACCATCTCGGCATCGGTGATGTTCTCGATGAAGTACGAACTGAGCATCGAGGAAATGGAGAAGCAGACATTATACAATAATATCCGAAAGAACGACTACCCGACAAGTGAGGACTATCTGGAAGGCTTGACGATTGAATCATGTGACTATCGTGAACTATACGAAAAATATAAAGACGAGCCGAATGTGGTGTTTATAGTTGACCCTCCTTATTTGTCCACAGAGGTTGGAACATACAAAATGTACTGGCATTTGTCTGACTATCTTGATGTGTTGAATGTGCTCAAAGGAAAGCCGTTTGTTTATTTTACATCAGATAAGTCGTCTATCATTGAGCTTTGTGAATGGTTAGGCAAGAATAAAACGCTCGGCAATCCGTTCGAAGGTTGTAAGCGTTTCGAGTTCAATGCGCATGTGAACTATGATGCTGGTTATAAAGATATGATGCTCGTGAAGTCTAATGCCGCATAATTTGAACCTCGTTTGAACGATGTTTATTTGTTGTTCAAAAACTATAAAAGCAGCCCGTTTTGGACTGCTTTTTTGTTGTTTTAAAGTGTCGTGTGTGCGAAATTTTTAGAGCGTTTCGTTTTTCCCGATTTTTGCACGTTTCGTTTTTCAAATCGAGCACATTTCGTTTTGCCGGATTTATAAACCAAAAAGGAATCGTATGCGCTATTTGTGGCAAATAATCGTTTTGTGGCTGTACCCGGTAATCACCGCAGCGCAGACTGGCAGGCTGTTTACAACTGACGGACAGCTATCAAGTAGCATGGTAAACCAAGTGTGGCGTGACAAACATGGAATGGTATGGATAGCTACAGAGGACGGTTTGAACAGGTATGACGGAACAAAATTCACAGTGTACCGCCATGCAACGGATGATTCCACCTCCATAGCCACAAATCAAGTACAAGGCGTGTATGAAGATAAAAAAGGACGTATGTATGTAACGACGAACCAAGGCATTCAACTTTACGACCACGCTACCGACCGTTTTTCACCTGTGGCACGATGGAGCGGAAACGGGAAACCCTTTATAAATAACACGTACGACGTAAAAACACTGCCTAATGGTGAAGTATGGGCATCAGGACACATGCTTGTACAGCTATCTATCTTTCATAATGAACTGAGGATAAATAAAGCACCGGCAAGTTTTGCCGACGTACATACCGGCCGCATGGCCCTTGACAACAAAGGAAGGCTGTGGGTTGTGGCAGCAGACAAAGGTGTGTACTGCCGCACAAACAAAGGGAAGGATCACTTCTATGCCAATCCGCTTCCCGACATGACACTTACCGACATTTGTGCCACGACTGACGGCCGCATTTACGCTTGCGACATCGTACAAGGCATACTGATGGCATACGATGAAAAAAAAGAATGTTTTTCAATCCTACTTCATACCGGCCTCCCACTAAAATCACTTTGCGAAACTGATGGAGGCCGTCTATTAATAGGAACAGACGGTTATGGGGTAAAATGGTTCGATTCACGATCTGGAAATACATTGAACGACTATCCTATAGAATGCCAAAGTCTCGATCCCCGGTCGTTGAAAGTACATTCCATCTTCCGTGATTGCGAAAAGAACATTTGGTTGGCCATTTACCAAAAAGGAATAATGATGTTACCCAATAATGATAGCGGCTTTAAATATATCGGTTACAAATCAAACCTTCATAATGTTATAGGACAATCTTGCATCACTACTTTATGGGCAGACTCTGATGGCAGAATGTGGATTGGTACAGATGGAGACGGAATATACAGGATTGATTCAGGCATGGAGCAAGCTATCCATTACAAGCCACAGGAAAAAGGAATCCCACCCACAATATTACGCATATATCGTGACTCGCGGGGGCAACTATGGATAGGTTCATTCACACGAGGTATGGGGCGTTTCGATGAGAAATCGGGAAAATGTGTCTATATGCCCCTCATCACCCCAACCGGAAAAACAGAAACCCGTGTCTTCGATTTTGCAGAAGACGCACGTGGCAGACTATGGATCGCCACAATGGGGTCGGGCTTATTTATGTTTAATCCCCAAACCGGCAAAGTGAACCGAGACACAACTATCAATAAGGCACTAATGCCATGGATAGACTGCCTGCTTTATTGTTCAAGGGGCAAATTATATGTAGGGACTCACGATGGACTGCGCTTAGTAGAGTTACACCACGACAAGGTTACCGCAACAAGCTTGTCACACGGCTACATTGTATATTGCCTGCACGAAGGCACGGACGGGCAAATCTGGATAGGAACTTCGGAAGGCGTAATGGTTTTCAATCCTCAACTTAATACATTCAAACAGATGACCGCACTGAAAGAAACAGGACTACACGGTTCGGTTTACGGTATCCGAAACGCAAAAAATGGAGATCTGTGGATAAGCTCTAACTCCGGACTTTACCGTTACCGCCCACAACAGAACGCCATCACAAGCTTCTTTGCCAAAGACGGCCTGCAAGGAAACGAATTCAGCAAAAATGCATCGGCAACAGATTCAGAAGGCCGCCTATGGTTCGGTGGCACAAACGGAATAACAGTCTTTCATCCCCATGACATAACGGTTCCACATACAAACTGGCACGTGAGGATAAGCGACCTATACCTCTACGACCGCCCAGTAAGAGCCGGTATGACGTCTGGCGGCAAGGCAATAACCGACACAGCGACATGGTGCGCCTCACATTTTGAATTTGCCCACAATGACAATACTTTCACCATTGAACTGACAACCAAAGAAATGAACCGCCCCGAACGACTGACGTTTGCATATTCATTCGATTCAGATCCATGGATAACGTTACCCATAGGAACAAACCGACTGACGTTCAATAAGCTCAGCCCTGGTCGCCACACGCTGTGCCTAAAAGCCAATAACAGCGATATACGCAAAGTAGAAATCATAGTGCGAAAGGCATGGTGGAACACGGCATGGGCATGGATGGCATACACATTAATCGTACTGGTTATACTTATGACCATTGCTTATCAGGTATGGCTACGGATAAAGGCTCACCGAGCCATGATACGCCACAAGCATGGCGAAGAAATCAACGAGGCAAAATTGCAATTCTTTACCAACATTTCACATGAGATTCGTACTCCCATGTCACTCATCATCGCCCCTCTACGACAGTTGATGCTTGCCGACGACGACCCGTTACGTTTGTCACGTTACCATACTATATACCGCAATGCGGAACGAATAATGACCTTAGTGGGACAACTGATGGATATACGCAAATTAGATCACGGCAAGTTAAAACTACGCTTTGCACCTGTCAATCTGGCATCGCTCATTGCCGATGTATGCGAATCTTTTAAAGAATTAGCCTCTGGCAAAAACATCTGCCTCACTTTCTCATCCTGCACCAACGAAACCATAGCATACGTTGACGAAGAACATTTTGACAAAATAGTGGTAAACCTTATAAGCAATGCCTTGAAATATACACCACACGGAGGATACGTGAAAGTAACATTACGATGCCTTGACAATCATTATGAAATTGCGGTAGACGACAACGGAGCAGGCATTGCCCCTGAAGAACGCGACCGCATCTTCGACCGTTTTTACCAGATTCAAAACAACAACCCAACCATGGCAACAGGTAGCGGCGTAGGGCTTCACCTAGTACGACAACTTGTCATCTTGCACCATGGCAGCATAACCGTGGAAGGACACCCCGACGGCACTTCCGGCAGCCGCTTCACTGTGAGCATCCCGAAAGGAACAAACCATCTAAGAAAAGAAGAAATTGTAGTAACAGAAGTGAAACCTAAACGAGAAGTAGCACATGCGCCCCTCCCCCAAATACAGGAAATAAAGAAAGACAAGCCAAGGGTACGCCATAGAGTACTCATAGTGGAAGATGATGAGGAAATCCGCCTGTATCTTAAACAAGAATTACGACAGAGATTTTACGTGGATGAAAGTGCCAACGGCCAAGAGGCCCTTGACATGATGAGCACCAAGACATACGCAGCCGTGCTAAGCGATGTAATGATGCCCGTTATGGACGGCACGACCTTATGCCGTAAGATAAAAACAAACCCACGCCTTAACACAACGGCTGTAGTACTGCTCACGGCAAAAAACCGTGATGAAGACCATATCGAGGGAATGGATGTAGGAGCCGATGCTTATCTAACCAAACCATTTAACATGGAAGTGCTAATGCACACGATGCTGAACGTAGTAGCTCAATACGAAAGGATTGGTAATGCACTTTCCGGCCGCCAGTCCTTAGCACACAATATCAATAAGATTGAAATGGAAAGCCCCGACGAACAACTCATGGCAAGGGTTATGAAAAGCATCAACGCCCACCTGTCAGACTCGTCGTTCTCCGTGGCCATGATGGCTACCGAAGTCGGACTAAGCCGTGTACACCTATATCGCAAATTAAAAGAACTCACTAACCAACCGGCACGTGACTTGATACGTAATACACGGTTGCAAGAAGCAGCCCGGCTGCTTACAGAAAAGCGTCTCCCGTTAAGCAGCATCGCTTACGAGGTCGGTTTTGAACAGGAATCGCACTTCTCCTCCGCTTTCAAAGACTATTTTGGTATTTCGCCTTCGGAATACAGGGAAAGGAACGGAATGGTTCCATAATCCATTTTGTCAGCCGAAAATTCCCCATCGACAGTTAATATGGGTAGCAAATTACAACCAACGATGAGTAAAGAAAGAACTACAGGAAGCTTATCCCCTCCCCCAAGAGTTTTCAGAAAAATGGTTTCATCTTTCAGGCTGAACGATAACACACTGTGTCCCAACATATAAAACAACTGAAGGATGGGACACCCATCTTTCAGCCTTCCGTCAGGATGAGAACGGGAAACCGACCGGCTGAAAGCGGAAAATCATTTGGCGCAGAACGAAAAATCGCTTGCCTGAGATTGAAAAATCGTTTGGCGCAGAAAAAAATGCCCTTTTCAGGAAGGCCTTTTCCCGTCCTCCATAAGGAAGGGGAAAGCTTCGGCTGAAAGATGGCCGGTACATCCTTCAGGACACAATATACTTGTTTTAAAAGACTTACGATACAACCTGAAAGATGAAAGATCTTTTTGCAAAATCCCTGGGAAGGAAAGAAAGCCGTCTGCACGTCGTCTCGGAATCAACTGCCACGCATAAAAAAAGCTTCCCTCCCCATGAGGAAAGCTTCGTGTTGGACTACCAGGATTCGAACCTGGAAAAACAGGACCAGAATCTGTTGTGTTACCATTACACCATAGTCCAATCTTCCGCAAAAATCAGGTGCCACCGACACCATTTCCGTTGGGCTACCAGGATTCGAACCTGGAAAAACAGGACCAGAATCTGTTGTGTTACCATTACACCATAGCCCATTGTCCTTTTTGTGACTGCAAATTTAGCGACTTATTTTTGAACCCACAAATTTTTATACCCTTTTTTCGTAGGGAAACTGCCGCGTCCATAAAAATCTCCCTCTGCGATGGTCTCTCCTTGTTTCCGGACGAACCGCCAGGCACAAACCGGATTATATTATCTAAAAAAGATAAAAAGCAAAGGGTTTTGAGCCTAAAAATTGGAATGATAACATATTATATACTATCTTTGCCCGACAAATTATGTATGAATTAACGCATGAACGAAACGCAACAATTAGTAAATGCCATCACGGAAGGCATACAGGACAAGAAAGGAAAGAACATCGTCGTAGCCGACTTGACGAACATAGGTGACACCATCTGCCAATATTTCATCATCTGCCAAGGAAATTCGCCCTCACAGGTTCAGGCGATAGCGGAATCCATCGGGGAATCCGCACGGCTTAAGGCGCACGCCAAACCTGTAGCCGTGGACGGGTTGAGAAACGCCGAGTGGGTGGCAATGGATTACACGGACATCATCGTACATGTTTTCTTGCCGCAAACACGCGACTTTTACGACATCGAACACCTATGGGCAGACGCACAACTGACTTCTCTTCCCGACATTGACTAAACTCACCTTAAAAACATTATGAACGAAAAAGAAAACAAAAATAAAATGCCGCGGTTCAACATGAACTGGATTTACGGCATTATCATTGTAATATTGGTGTATCTCTTCTTTACGGGTACGGGTGGAAGTTCCTCCAAAACGGTGGATTACACGCAGTTCGAACAATACGTAAAAAGCGGTTATGCCTCTAAAATCATTGCGCAAAAAGACAAGGGGGTATTGGAAATGTATGTGTCGAAAGAACATTTGAAAGATGTGTTCGGCACGGACGACTTCAAGAAAATAGGAACGGTTCCGATGGTCACCGTGGAATATGCCTCCAACGAAAAACTGATGGACCTCGTGGATGAAGCCCGGGCGAACAACAATTTCAAGGGAAACTTGCGCTTCGAACAGAGCAACGACTTCATGAGCAATATCTTCTGGAACTTCTTCCCCTTGCTTTTCATTATCGCCATCTGGGTATTCATCATGAGACGGATGGGCGGCGGAAGCCCTACGGGCGGAAGCGTGTTCAACGTCGGTAAAAGCAAAGCCAAACTGATTGAGAAAGGAGAAGCTACGAGAGTGACTTTCAAAGACGTGGCCGGACAGGCCGGTGCCAAAATGGAGGTGGAGGAAATCGTGGAGTTCCTCAAAAATCCGAAGAAGTTCACCGACCTCGGAGGTAAAATACCCAAAGGTGCTTTGCTGGTAGGTCCTCCGGGAACGGGTAAGACGTTATTGGCCAAGGCTGTAGCCGGAGAGGCTAACGTCCCGTTTTTCTCTCTTTCCGGTTCCGATTTCGTAGAAATGTTCGTAGGCGTGGGAGCCAGCCGTGTGCGTGACCTGTTCCGCCAGGCTAAGGAAAAGGCTCCGTGTATCATCTTCATCGACGAAATCGACGCCGTGGGACGTGCACGCGGCAAGAACCCGGCCATGGGAGGCAATGACGAACGGGAAAACACATTGAACCAGTTGCTGACCGAGATGGACGGTTTCGGCACCAACAGCGGTGTCATCATTCTGGCAGCCACCAACCGGGTGGACATTCTGGACAAAGCCTTGTTGCGTGCCGGACGTTTCGACCGGCAGATACACGTGGACTTGCCGGATCTGAATGAACGGAAAGCCGTATTCAAAGTCCATCTCCGTCCGGTGAAAACGGACAGCACGGTAGACATTGACTTGTTGGCCCGTCAAACGCCCGGTTTCTCCGGTGCCGATATCGCCAACGTATGTAACGAAGCTGCCCTGATTGCAGCCCGGCATGGTAAAAAGGCCGTAGGCAAAGAAGATTTCCTCAGTGCTGTAGACCGCATTATCGGAGGACTGGAGAAACAGACCAAAGTCATGACGGTGGAAGAAAAGCAGACCATAGCCTTGCACGAAGCGGGACATGCCACCATTTCCTGGTTCCTGCAATATGCCAACCCGCTGATTAAAGTGACCATCGTGCCGCGCGGACGTGCACTGGGAGCCGCCTGGTATCTGCCCGAAGAACGACAGATTACGACCAAAGAGCAGATGCTCGACGAAATGTGTGCCACATTGGGTGGCCGGGCAGCCGAAGAATTGTTCACGGGACACATATCTTCCGGAGCGTTAAACGACCTGGAACGCGTGACCAAACAGGCTTACAGCATGATTGCCTATCTGGGTATGAGTGAACGATTGCCGAACCTCTGTTATTATAACAACGACGAATACAACTTTACGAAGCCTTATTCCGACCAGACTGCACAACTGATTGACGAGGAAGTGAAGCACATGATTGCCGAACAATACGAACGGGCCAAATCTTTGTTACGCGAACATCAGGACGGGCATGCGGAATTGGCAAAAGTGTTGGTGGAGCGCGAAGTGATTTTCGCCGAAGACGTGGAGAAGATTTTCGGCAAACGGCCGTGGACCAGCCGTACGGAAGAGTTGCTTAGCATGAACGAAGAACTCCCGGGAGACGAGATGGCCCAGGAGTCTGACGAGCAAAAAGAAGAACAGGGTGCGCCAGCCTCGGATGAGCAACCGACGGAAGCGTCGGCCGAACATCCTACGGAAACCACGGCACAAGCATCCGATCACGAGGCCGAGAAACCGCAAGACACACAAGCCCCTAAAGAAAAATGACCGATAAAATAAAGAATTTATGTCTCCGCACAGCCACCGGTATCGCTTTCGTAGCGGTACTGGTGGGTGGTATTTTATGGAGTAACGTCACATTCACCCTGCTCTTTGCCGTGATAACGGGTCTGAGCGTATGGGAGTTTTGCCAAGTGGTGAACCGGCGGGCCGATGTACAAACCAATGCGGTGATTTGTACGGTGGCCGGGATTTACCTTTTTTTAGCCGTTTCGGGCTTTTGCAGCAATCTTACTCCTTCCGGGGTATTCATCCCGTATCTGTTGTCAGTGGTGTACCTGCTGGTCAGTGAACTTTACCTGAAAAGCGAACATGCACTGAACAACTGGGCCTATACCATGATGAGCCAAATGTACGTAGCTCTGCCGTTTGCGTCGCTCAATGCCCTGGCTTACCAGCCCGAAGTGTCTTACAGCATCGGCGTGGCCTATGCGGGCATGCTTCCGTTGTCCGTATTCGTATTCCTTTGGGCCAGCGACTCCGGAGCTTACTGTTTCGGTTCGCTTTTCGGCCGTCACAAACTGTTCCCGCGTATCTCTCCGAACAAGTCGTGGGAGGGTTCCGTCGGAGGGGGATTGGTAGCCGTGGCCGCTTCACAGATTTTTGCCTGCTTCGAACCGTCGCTCGACAGATGGGAATGGTTGGGGCTGGCGCTCACGGTAGTAATATTCGGTACGTGGGGCGACCTTGTGGAAAGCCTTCTGAAACGGCAGTTGCAAATCAAAGACAGCGGCAATATCCTGCCGGGACATGGAGGGATGCTCGACCGTTTCGACAGTTCGTTGCTGGCCATTCCGGCTTCCGTCATCTACCTCTACACCCTTACCTTATTATAATAAGGAGAAAAAGACAACCCGGCCATGACGGCCATACCTGATACAAGAAACGGGAACCATTCGCTCGAAGCAATGGTTCCCGCTCTTTCATTATCCATACAGGTCTGTCTTAACGGCAGCTATCGGAAGGGGCTTTTCGTCCCACGCCACGCTTCAACAGACGAAGCATGAGACTTGCCGCCTTCGCAGGCGCACCGGTATCCCCTAACTTGACAGCCATCTCTTCATAGCCCTGCAACATGGCTGTGCGTCCGTTTCCGCCGGGCAGAATCCGGGAAAGTTCCTCCCGTATATTCCCCACGCTCATCCCGTCGGCCACCAACTCCCTGACCACCTCTCGCCCGGCGACCAGATTGACCAACGAAATATAACGGACTTTCAGGATATGCCGACGCAAGAAAGAAACCAGTTTGCCGCAGGCCGTATAATAACACACCACTTGGGGCACCCGGAAAAGGGCTGTCTCCAACGTGGCCGTCCCGGACGTGACCAAAGCTGCGCTGGCGTGGTGCAATATACGATAGGTCTGGCCGTACAGGATTTTCACCCGGCTGCCCCGTAACACTTTTCCATAAAATTCAGGGTCTATATTAGGAGCTGCCGCCAACACCAACTCATACTGCCCCTCATAAACGGAAGCTGCTTCTACCATCATGGGCAAGTTGTCTTTGATTTCCTGTTTACGGCTCCCGGCCAACAAAGCCAAGACGGGCTTGCCCTCCAGGCCGTTGTCTTCCGCAAAACGTCCGAAGTCTTTTTCGTTTTCCCTTTTGTAAGCCTCCACTTCGTCCAAGGTAGGGTTACCCACATAGTGAATAGGATAATGATGCTTCCCCTCAAAGAAATCCACTTCAAACGGAAGTATGGAAAAAAGCTCGTCCACATCGCGTTTGATATTCTTGATACGATACTCCTTCCATGCCCATATCTTGGGAGATATATAGTAATATACCGGTATGGGACTATGCGCATGCACGAATTCCGCCACAGACAAGTTGAAACCGGGATAATCCACCAGAATCAACACATCGGGATTCCATTCCAACACGTCACGTTTGCACGCCTTCATGTTGTGCAGTATCGTACGCAGATGGAGCAACACGGGAATAAACCCCATATAGGCCAATTCTTTATAATGCCGAACCAAAGTCCCGCCCTGCGCCTTCATCAGGTCTCCCCCCAAAAATCGGAAATCCGCTTCGGCATCCCGGGCTTTCAGTTCTTTCATCAGATGAGACGCATGCAAATCCCCACTGGCCTCACCGACAATCAGATAATATTTCATAAAACTTCCAAGTCTTTGAGTCCGTCCATGGCCCGATAAGCCGTCACGTCCACCGTGACGGGAGTTACCGCCACATAGCCGTGCGCTAAAGCCCACGCATCCGTATCCGTACACTCCGGCTCCTCGTTGGTATACTCACCGGTGAGCCAAAAATATTTTCCGCCCCGAGGATGGTCGGCTACATACAACTCGTTGGACCACATCCCACGGGCCATCCTGCATACCTTCGTCCCACGGTAACCCTGTCCCGACGGTCGGGGAAAGTTTACATTCAGACATACCCCTGCTGGCAATCCCGTTTTCAACACACGCTCCACAATGCCTCGCACGTATGGGACGGTAGGAGAAAAATCAGCATCCGCATCGAAATCGCACAAGGAAAAACCGATAGACGGGATGCCTTTCATGCAGCCTTCCAACACCACACCCATCGTCCCCGAATAATGTACGTTGACAGAAGAATTGTCTCCATGGTTGATGCCACTGACCACCACATCCGGCTTACGGCCGGCTTCCATTTCAAGTGCCAGTTTCACACAATCTACCGGAGTCCCGCTACACGCACAGACTTTTATGCCCGGACGCACAGCCACGACGCGATAACGTAAAGGGTCGTATGACGTAATCGCACAAGCGGAACCGGAACGGGCACTGTCCGGCGCCATTACAAGAATATCTCCCAAAGGAGACAACATATCTATCAATTCGTTCAATCCTTTTGCCTGTACTCCATCATCATTCGAGAGTAGGATAAGCGGCCTCATGTCGTTCATTTTCACCTATATTTGTTTCCACAAAAGTACGAAAAAAGGTTTAAAAGCTCAGTGCTTTCACCGAAAAACATTATCTTTGCGGCATGATGCTCCTCGCAGTTATTAACAATATAGTCGAGTTTTCAACAATTTAACGTTTCTATCTGCATTCTCTAAAGCGCAGTAGTCAGGAATACGTTACTTTTGTGCAAACCAAATATTAGGATATGGGAAAGATTATTGCTTTAGCAAATCAGAAAGGAGGGGTCGGAAAGACCACGACTTCGATGAATCTGGCCGCCTCTTTAGCGACATTGGAAAAAAAGGTTTTGCTTGTCGATGCGGATCCTCAGGCCAATGCGTCTTCCGGTTTGGGAGTAGACGTATCTGAAATAGACTGCTCTATCTATGAATGTATCATCGATCACGCAGATCCGCGCGATGCCATTTATACTACGGATATCGAGGGATTGGACATCATTCCTTCTCACATCGATTTGGTCGGTGCGGAAATAGAAATGCTGAACCTTCCCAACCGGGAAAAAGTGCTGACGGGTATCCTTTCCCCCATGAAGAGCGAATACGATTACATTTTGATAGATTGTTCCCCTTCATTAGGCCTCATCACCGTAAACGCATTGACGGCAGCCGATGCCGTAATCATCCCGGTTCAGTGTGAATATTTCGCATTGGAAGGTATCAGCAAACTTCTCAATACGATCAAGATTATCAAATCCAAGCTCAATCCGTCTTTGGAAATCGAAGGTTTCTTGCTGACCATGTATGACAGCCGCCTGCGTCTGGCCAACCAGATTTATGATGAGGTAAAAAAGCATTTCCAGGAATTAGTCTTCAAAACCGTCATCCAACGGAACGTCAAACTCAGCGAAGCCCCGAGCCACGGTCTTCCGGTTATCCTTTACGACACGGACTCCACAGGTTCCAAGAACCATTTGGCTTTGGCGAAAGAAATTATTGAAAAAGACAAATAACAGAAAAAAAGAATGGCTGTACACAAGAAATACCCTGCTTTAGGACGAGGACTGGACGCTCTGATTTCCACCAAGGAAGTCCACACGGACGGTTCCTCTACCATCAATGAAATCGAACTGGACAAGATTTCTCCGAATCCCAACCAGCCGAGAAGGGATTTTGACCCTGAAAGTCTGCGCGAGCTGGCCGACTCCATTGCGGAAATCGGCATCGTACAACCCATCACACTCCGCAAGATGGAGGACGACACGTTTCAGATCATCGCCGGAGAACGGCGCTGGAGAGCTTCCAAACAAGCCGGCCTGCACACCATCCCGGCATACATACGTACGGCAGATGACGAGAATGTCATGGAAATGGCCTTGATAGAGAATATCCAACGCGAAGACCTGAATTCGGTGGAGATCGCACTGGCCTACCAACATCTTATCGAACAATACAACCTGACGCAAGAGAAATTGAGTGAACGCATCGGTAAAAACCGCTCTACCATCACGAACTACCTGCGTCTGCTCCGTTTGCCCGCTCCTATTCAGATGGCTTTGCAAAACAAAGACATCGACATGGGACACGCACGCGCCTTACTCGCTTTGGATAACCCTACACTGCAAATCAAACTATTCCAGCAAATCATTCAGGAGAACCTTTCCGTCCGGAAGGTGGAAGAAATGGTCAAAGCTCTCACGGAAGGCGAAAGCGTAAAAAGCGGAGGTAAAAAAATCACACCGAAGGGAGCACGTCTTCCCGAAGAATACAACGTTTTGAAACAAAGTCTATCTAAATTCTTTCAAGCCAAAGTACAACTCACTTGCTCGGATAAAGGCAAGGGTAAAATCAGCATTCCGTTTGCGAATGAAGAAGAATTGGAACGTATTATCGAACTGTTTGACCGTTTAAAAAGTTGAAGTGTATTAAACTCTTATATCGTCATTCACTCATCCTGCTCGGCATCTTGTTCATGCATGGCGGGATGTCTTCAGTTTGGGGACAAACGTCTCCGGCAGCAGACAGTATACCTGCCGCACACGACTCCGTGCCCACCGCAGTACCCTTGCTTGCCGACACATTAGCCGTTACGGCCAAAGACAGCATCCCACCCGTTATCACCGAAACGCCCCCCACGCTCGGCGACAGTTTGCCGCCCGCAGGAACGTTGGCGGACACCGCCGCAACCGCATTGGATTCCACTGCCATCGGCCTGAAAAGCGATTCATTGCTCCGCCACACGCCCTCTTTTATGGAAAAGCGTTTCATTCCCAATCCACAGCGTGCCCTATGGCTATCCCTGATTATTCCGGGAGCCGGACAGATTTACAACCGCAAACTGTGGAAGATACCTATTGTCTACGGCGGCTTTTTAGGTTGCCTCTATGCCCTGACGTGGAACAACCAGATGTATGGCGACTATTCACAAGCCTATCTGGATATTATGGATGACGACCCCAACACGAAGAGCTACGAAAATATGCTCCCGTTGAATTACAGCATTGCAGGCCGGGAAGACCAATACAAAGAAATATTCAAGAACAAAAAGAACTATTACCGCAAGTACCGGGACATGAGTATATTCGCCATGATAGCCGTATATCTGCTGTCGGTAGTAGACGCATACGTGGACGCGGAACTCTCGTCTTTCGACATTTCCAAAGATTTGGGTTTGCGAATCGAACCGGCCGTCTTTAATTTTGGCGGACGGAGACGGGAGGCTTCGGTAGGCGTCCAATGTAATTTAAACTTTTAAACCATGATGAAGAAAATCGGATTATTCTGTATAGCAGCTTTATTGGCTACGGGAATGAAAGCACAAAACGACATCACCGTACACGACGACCAGACGGGAAAAGACGAAGTGATCGGCCTCCCGGAAGGTATGACCTATGAAATAGACAGCCTGTTGCAAGAATGGAACACCAAGAACTATCTGGGAGTGGATGAGAAATGCGAAAGTTCGGACGAGAATCCGCAATACAGCAAGGAGGAATACATCTCGCGACTCAACCGCCTGCCCAACGTCATAGAAATGCCCTATAACGAGGTGGTACGGAAATTCATCGACCAATATTGTACACGGCTGAGACGCTCCGTATCTTACATGCTGGCAGCCAACAACTTCTATGTACCCATATTCGAGGAAGCATTGGAAAGTTACCAGTTACCCTTGGAACTGAAATACCTGCCGGTCATCGAGTCCGCCCTCAACCCCGGAGCCACCTCCCGGGTCGGTGCAGCCGGATTGTGGCAATTCATGATTTCTACCGGTAAAGTGTACGGCCTCGATGTCAATAGTCTGATAGACGAACGTCGTGACCCCATCAAATCCTCGTATGCAGCCGCACATTACCTGCAAGACCTTTATCAGATTTTCGGCGACTGGACTTTGGTCATTGCAGCCTACAACTGCGGGCCGGCCAACGTAAACAAGGCCATCCGACGCGCAGGGGGAAGCAGGGATTATTGGCAAATCTATCCTTATCTTCCGCAGGAAACAAGAGGTTACGTACCGGCTTTTATTGCCGCCAATTACGTCATGAACTATTATTGCGAACATAATATATGCCCGATGACCACCACGTTGCCTCCCAGCACGGACACCATCATCGTTGACCGCGACGTGCATTTCGACCAAATCGTAGCTGTATGCAACGTCAAGGCGGAAGAAGTCAAAGCCCTTAATCCGCAATACCGTACGGGACTTATTCCGGGCGCCAAAAAAAGCTGCATTCTCCGCCTGCCTACCCACGGTATCAGCGCGTTCATTGCGGCCGGAGATTCCGTTTACACCTATAAGTCGGACGAACTGTTCACCAACCGTAGCGAAGTGGCTGTAAGCCAATCTGCAAAAAAATCATCTGCTACACGTTCACGCAGCAGCAAGAGCAGCCGCAGCAAATCGAGAACCCACACCATACGTTCGGGAGAGACTCTCTCGACGATTGCGAAACGTTACGGAACGACCGTATCCAAACTCAAACGCCTCAACGGTATAAAAGGTACAAGCATACGAGCCGGGAAAAAACTGAAAGTCAGATAAAACAGTCGCAAAAGACAAAAGGAGGTGACCATGGAAGATTCTGCCAAAAAACAACTTGACGAAGAGAAAATGGTAAATGATGCTTTTCAGCATCTGATAAATACTTATTTGGCGTCACGCCACCGCAAAAAGGTGGAAATCATTACCAAGGCTTTTAATTTTGCCAAACAAGCCCACAAAGGAGTGCGCCGCCTTTCCGGCGAACCTTACATCATGCATCCGCTGGCCGTAGCCCAAATCGTATGCAGCGAAATCGGCTTGGGTTCTACCTCCATCTGTGCCGCCTTGCTCCACGACGTGGTAGAAGACACCGACTACACCGTGGAAGACGTCTCCAACATTTTCGGTCCTAAAATCGCTCAAATCGTAGACGGGCTTACGAAAATATCGGGAGGCATCTTCGGCGACAAGGCGTCTGCCCAGGCCGAGTCTTTCAAGAAACTGTTGCTGACCATGAGCGACGACATCCGGGTGATTCTCATCAAGATTTCCGACCGGTTGCATAATATGCGTACGTTAGGCTCGCAGCCCCCCAACAAACAATATAAGATAGCAGGGGAAACTCTTTATATTTATGCGCCGCTGGCCAACCGTCTCGGACTGAACAAAATCAAAGAAGAACTGGAAGACCTGAGTTTCCGGTACGAGCATCCTGAGGAATACCAGCAAATTATCGACAAACTGGCACAAACCCGCGCCCATCGTGAAACCCTCTTTGAAGATTTCACGCGCCCCATCCGCGAGGCATTGGACAAGATGGGGCTTACCTATACCATCAAAGCACGCATCAAAACACCTTATTCCATTTGGTGCAAGATGCAAAACAAGCATATCGAGTTCGAAGAAGTCTACGACATCCTGGCCGTAAGAATCATCTTCGAACCGCAAAGGGCAGAAGACGAAATCAGCGAATGTTTCCGCATCTACGTGTGTGCCAGCCGTATATACAAGCCGCATCCCGAACGGTTGCGCGATTGGTTGACTCACCCGAAAGCCAATGGCTACCAAGCTCTGCATGTCACGCTCATGAGTAAGACGGGCCAATGGATAGAAGTGCAAATCCGCTCCACAAGAATGGACGAGATGGCAGAGCAAGGATTTGCCGCCCATTGGAAATATAAAGAAGGCAGCAAAACGACAGCAGACAGCGAAGACGAACTGGAAAAATGGCTCCACACCATCAAAGAAATCCTGGACGACCCACAGCCGAACGCCTTGGACTTCCTCGATGCCATCAAGTTGAACCTCTACGCCTCGGAAATCTTCGTAGTTACGCCCAAAGGGGAGTTCAAGACGATGCCGGCCGACTGCACGGCACTCGATTTTGCATTCAGTATCCACACGTTTCTCGGCAGCCATTGCATCGGTGCGAAGGTGAATCATAAATTGGTACCGCTCAGCCACAAATTACAAAGCGGCGACCAAGTGGAAATCCTGACCTCGAAAACCCAACGGGTACAGAAAGAGTGGATCAACTTCGCCACCACAGCCAAGGCCAAAAACAAGATACAAGCCATCCTGCGCCGCGAAGAACGCGAGCTGCAAAAGCAAGGAGAAGAGATGCTTAACGAATTCTTCGAAAAAGCAGAGGTTGAACCCAACAGCATGAACATCGACAAACTATGCGACTTGCACCGCATCAAGTTCCGCGAAGAACTCTTCCAAGCCATAGGCAGCAAAAACGTCGTGTTGGGCACGGCCGACTTGAATGTGCTTCACGAGAAACAAGGGAACAAGGGCAACAGTTGGACACATTTCATCCCCTTCCTGAAGAAGAAGTCTCCTTCTTCAAAAACAAAAGAGAAACCGACCCCGGAACAACCGATCTCCATAGATCGGAAAAAAACAGTGGTTCTGAACGAAGAAAACATTCAGAATTTCATTATTGCGGAATGTTGCCACCCCATCCCGGGCGACGATGTGCTGGGATATATCGACAGCGACAAGCACATTTACATTCACAAACGCCAATGTCCAGTGGCCGCCAAACTCAAGACCAGCGACGGTAATCATATTCTCGCGGCTACGTGGGACGTACATAAAACGTTGTTCTTCCCCGCCACCATCAAAGTCAGCGGCATCGACAATATCGGTATCCTGCATGAAATGACCGGTGTACTGTCCAACCAGCTTAACATCAATATCTACAAATTGACCGTCTCGACAAAGGACGGCATATTCGATTGCGAAATACAATTGGGAGTACACGATGTGGAGGATGTCAAAACCATCTGCAACAAACTGAAGAACATGACCGGTATAGAAGAAGTGACCCGAATAGACTGAGACATTCCCGGGCGCACACCACAGAAAGGAATCAGACCAAACCGTCTAATTCCTTTTTTATTTGCATCAACTCCTCGCGGACGGCTTGCAGACGGCTGACAATCTCCATATTCCGCTCCACTTCTCCCTTGCTGTTCCGCAAAGCCTTGCGGGCGGCCGCCAGCTTCATGCCTTTCACCTTGACCAAATGGTGAATCAGGCGTACTTGTTCGATGTCCTCCTGCGAGTACTGTCGAATGTTCCGTCCCGATTTTTTAGGGGTTATCGTGGGGAATTCTTTCTCCCAGTAGCGCAGCAAAGTCTCGGACACCCCCAGCATTTCCGCCACTTCTCCAATGGAATAATAAAGTTTCAACTCCTTATTCGGATTCAGTGCCATAATTCAACTCTTTTTCCGTTCGTTTCCAGTCATTTCCTTGCAAAAGTAGGCAAAACGGCCTATCTTTGCAAAACTTTTTGGAAAATAGTAACGCATAAAATAAAAATCAAATGACTGCAAACGAAATCCGCGACTCGTTCGTCAAGTTCTTCGAGTCCAAGGGGCACCTCATTGTCCCGTCTGCGCCGATGGTCATCAAAGACGACCCGACGCTGATGTTTACCAATGCGGGCATGAACCAGTTCAAAGACATCATCCTGGGCAACCGTCCCGCCACGAGCAAACGTTGCACCGATTCGCAGAAATGCCTCCGTGTCAGCGGCAAGCACAACGATTTGGAAGAAGTAGGCCATGACACTTACCACCATACCATGTTCGAAATGCTCGGCAACTGGAGCTTCGGCGATTACTTCAAGAAAGAAGCCATCGAATGGGCTTGGGAATATCTGGTAGACGTCTTGAAAATCGACAAGTCCAACCTATATGCCACCGTCTTCGAAGGTTCACCTGAAGAAGGACTTGAACGCGACAACGAAGCGGCTTCTTATTGGGAGAAGTTCCTCCCGGCCGACCACATCATCAACGGCAACAAGCACGACAACTTTTGGGAAATGGGTGCCACGGGCCCCTGCGGTCCGTGTTCTGAAATCCATATCGACCTGCGTCCGGAAGAAGAAAAAGCGAAAGTGCCCGGCCGCGAACTGGTGAACAAGGACAACCCGTTGGTCATCGAAATATGGAACCTCGTGTTCATGCAATACAACCGTAAGGCCGACCAGACCTTGGAACCCCTTCCGGCCAAAGTCATCGACACGGGTATGGGATTCGAACGTCTGTGCGCTGTGATGCAAGGCAAACGTTCCAATTACGACACCGACGTGTTCCAGCCTATCATCAAGGTAATCGGCGACTTGTCGGATTGCCGATACGGTGAAGACGCGAAGAAGGATGTAGCCATGCGCGTAGTGGCCGACCACTTGCGTACCATAGCTTTCTCCATCGCCGACGGCCAGTTGCCGGGCAATGCCAAAGCCGGTTACGTCATCCGCCGTATCCTGCGCCGCGCCGTACGCTATGCCTACACGTTCTTAGGCCAGAAAGAAGCTTTCATGTACAAGCTCCTGCCCGTGCTCGTACAGGAAATGGGAAAATCCTACCCGGAGTTGGAAGCCCAAAAGGTGCTCATCTCCAAAGTGATGAAAGAGGAAGAAGACTCCTTCCTGCGCACCTTGGAAACCGGTATCCGCCTGCTCGACCGCGTGATGGCCGAGACACGTGCCTCCGGGAAGACCGTCATAGACGGCGTGGAAGCCTTCACGCTGTTCGACACCTATGGTTTCCCGCTCGACCTGACGGAACTCATCTGTCGTGAAAACGGCATGACCGTGGACGAAGAAACGTTCCATGCGGAGATGCAGAAGCAGAAAGAACGCGCACGCAACGCCGCCGCCGTGGAAACGGGCGACTGGGTGGTAGTAAAAGAAGGAGAAACCGAGTTCAAAGGCTGGGACTATACTGAGCACGAATGCCACATCCTCCGCTACCGCAAAGTAACGCAAAAGAAACAGACGTTCTATCAAATCGTACTCGACTACACGCCGTTCTATGCCGAAATGGGCGGACAGGTGGGCGACCGCGGTGTGCTTTGTTCGGAACACGAGACCATAGAAATCGTAGACACCAAACGGGAAAACAACCTCCCGGTACATATCGCCAAGACTTTGCCCGAGCACCCCGAAGCCGACTTCATGGCCTGCGTAGACACCGATTTGCGCGCTGCCAGCGAAGCCAACCACACTTGTACGCACCTGCTCGACCAGGCCCTGCGCACGGTGTTGGGCGAACACGTGGAACAGAAAGGTTCATTGGTCACTCCGGAATACCTGCGTTTCGATTTCTCCCACTTCCAGAAAGTGACCGACGAGCAACTGCGCGAAGTGGAACGTATCGTCAATGCCAAAATCCGCGAAGACCTGCCCCTGCAAGACCATCGTGACATGCCGATAGAAAAGGCCAAGGAACTGGGGGCCATCGCGCTCTTCGGAGAGAAATACGGCGATCGGGTGCGCGTCGTGCAATTCGGCGACAGCGTGGAATTCTGTGGCGGTTGCCATGCCAAATCCACCGGCCGTATCGGTATGATGAAAATCCTGAGCGAGAGTTCGGTAGCTGCCGGTATCCGTCGTATAGAAGCCATCACGGGAGAAAAAGTAGAAAACATGCTTTATGCCCTGCAAGACCTGACAAACGAACTGAGGACCATGTTCAACAATGCCCCGGACGTGAAAGCTGCCATCCTCAAATCCATTGAGGAAAACGCAACCCTGAAGAAGCAGATTGAAGAAAGCATGAAAGAAAAGGCCGCACAAGCCAAGGCACGTATTGTCTCGCAGGCCGCCATCGTAAACGGCGTAACGCTATACCGTGGCATTCTCCCCATGCCTGCCGACCTCGTGAAAGACATGGCCTTCCAACTCCGGAACGGTGCGGAAGACGCATTGGTCATCATCGGTAGCCTACACGAAGGCAAACCCATGCTGACGGCTGCGGCTTCGGACAATATGGTGAAGGCACACGGCATGAACGTAGGCCAAATCATCCGCGAAGCAGCCAAGTTGATTCAGGGCGGTGGCGGCGGACAGCCCCACTTTGCCACAGCCGGCGGCAAGAATGCCGACGGACTGAGTGCAGCCGTAGACAAATTCGTCGAACTGGCGGCATTGTAAACCGCGCTACTGTCCGGCATCGAATAGCAAGTGGGGAGGAGCATGGCTCTTCCCCACTTTTTTCGTCCCCTCGCTCCGGCTTACGGGAGGATGTTGAATATCCAAGACAGTCCGTTCTTTCTCCCCTTACCCACGAGAGTTTTTATAAAAAGCTGTCATACAAAGACATACCAGTCTCCGTAGATTCCCAAATCAATCGGCTGAGAACGAAAAACGAATCTCAGCCGATTGATTTTTCGTTCTCAGCCGATTGATTTCTCATTTGCCTCATGATGGAAAATCCATCGGAGGAATCCATCAGAAATCCGGACAGAAGCGTTCTATCCCATCTCGCTTTCCATTTGATTCGGCGGCCAGTTCACCAGATACAAAGTTTCCGTGGCCCGGGTAAAGGCCGTGTACAGCCAACGGACATAATCGGGCGTAAGCATGTCTTCCGTCACGTAACCCTGATCCACGAAGACCCGTTGCCACTGTCCGCCCTGCGCCTTATGGCAAGTCACGGCATAGGCATATTTCACTTGCAAGGCATTGAAATACGGGTCGGTTTTCAACTTCTTCAACCGTTCACGCCTCACCGTAATGTCCATATAATCCGCTTCTACGGCAAAGAACAAGGCATCGGATTGGGTTTTCGTCAAGGCCGGTGCTTCGCTCTGTAACGTATCCAACAATACCGTCGCCTCCAACTCCACATCGTCATAATCGGGAAAGCGCAGCCACACATCGGCAAAGCGAAACCCGTACATTTCACGCGTACGCTGCACTTTCCGCACGACCGCCACGTCACCGTTGGCCAAAAAATCAAAGGGACACTCCTTCTGTCCCGCAGTCCAGAAATAATTGTTCTTGGCCACTAATAATTGGTCGCCTCCCGTAAGCTCTTCTTCCCGCCCCAGGATACGCCCCCTTATACCGTTATTATAAATGTTGGCCCGTTTGTTCGACCGGGTCACCACGATGGTCTGGTCCAGTCCGCACCGGCTGTAGGCTTCTTCCAAAGCTTCTATCAATTCATCTCCGGGTACGCGACGGATGTCGGGAAAACCCTGGATACGCACTTGGGGCAGGCCGGTGTACTCATCCGCTGTAATCCAATGTCTCAGGCGTGTGGCATTCCACAATATGCCGCTCTCGTCATGCTGCCGGACCACTTGCGTCAGTTCGCCTTCCCATACATGCAAGCCATATCCTTCCAATGCGCGTCGCGAGAGGGCCGGACTGAGTTCTTCCCCCACGGGAGGCAACTGTGCCGTGTCGCCCACCAACATCAAACGGCATCCCTCGCCCGAATAAACGAACTGTATCAAGTCGTCCAACAAGCAACCGGAACCGAAATGCCCCACTCCGCCGGTACTCCCCGAAATCATGGAAGCCTCGTCCACAATAAATAAGGTATGTTTTTGCAGGTTAACATTCTGTAAGAAATTGTCCGTCTCATTGGAAAAAGTCTTCTGACGGTATATGCGCTTATGAATGGTAAAAGCCGGATGCCCCGCATGCAGGGCAAAGACTTTGGCCACCCGACCCGTAGGCGCCATCAGGACGGTTTTCTGCTTCAAATCGTCCAAAGCCCTGACCAATGCACTTAGGACGGAAGTCTTGCCCGTACCGGCATATCCGCGCCACAAACAAAGCCCGTCTTTGTCCCCCGACAAAAGGAAATCTGCCGTCATGGCTATCATCTCCCGTTGCCCGTTTGTAACTTCAAAAGGGCATTTTCCCTCTATAAACCGCTCTAAATCCTTATTTATCATAAAACCGAGATAAAAAGTTCGTCGAAAAGTCGAATATTAAATTTATTTATCTTACTTTTGCGATGCGAATGTAACAAATAAAATTATAAATGTATCATGAAAAAAGCAATTAATGTCATCCTGGGCTTATGCGCAGTGGTTTTGCTTTATCTCTGCTACGAGAGCATCATGCAACCCATCCAGTTCAACAAGGAGAAGGACATACGGGAAGCAGCAGTTAAGGCACGTTTGATTCAAATCAAAGATGCGGAAGAACAGTACCGCCAACAACATCAAGGCGAGTTCTGCGACACGCTCGACGTGCTGATCAACTTCATTAAAACGGCACGAATTCCTCACGTGACCAAGGTAGGAGAACTGAGTGACAAACAAATGGAAAGCGGTCTGACCGAATCCAAGGCTGCCGCCATTGTGAACAGCGGAGACGCCGCTGCCATCGCAGCCAACGGTTTGCAGAATTTCCGTCGCGACACGACATGGACTCCCATGGCCGAAGCCATTGTGGGTACAGACGGTAACGCAGATTCACTCAAATTCATCCCGTATAGTGACGGGCAGACTTTTGAATTGGAGAAAACCATTCACGTAGGCCGCTCCGGTGTGACTCAAAATGTGATGGAATGCCGTGCTCCTTATTCTGCTTACCTGAAAGGCCTGAGCGAACGCGAGATTTACAACCTGACAGACGCGGCTGAGAAACAAGGCCGTTATGCCGGACTGAAAATTGGTGACCTCATGACCCCGAACAACAATGCAGGAAACTGGGAATAATCAAAGTCAAACTTATAATCTGTCCATCCGCCTGCACGCGGATGGATTTTCTTTTTATAGCTACAACCCGACAAGAACGGAACCGGTAGCGATAGAAGACTATATTTATCATGAAGAAGAGAGCGTCGCGGAAACCTTGAAGAAGGCCATTGCGCAATCCGCCATAGTCCGAAAAAGGAATAACCCCGTAGTTTATGGCTTGGTGACAGGACTTTCCATGCAAGTGCCTTTAGAGTGTTTCCGAAAAGAGGAAGCCCATGCGCTCTATCGCCTGACGTACGCTCAGGAAAAAACAGGCAAAACCTATTATAATATCCTGCCTCATCTGGAAATCGCCCAGATATTTACAGTAGACCATGAGGTGGAGCGTATACTCAACCAATACTTCCCCGGTATACGGTTTTACCACAGCCATACCATGATATTGGAAAAGCTGTGGCTTTTGGCCCAACAGGACAAACGGCAATTATACGCTTATTTCGACGAAAAAGAAGTTTTCGTATTCGGCTATCGGGCACAACAATTATGTTATGCCAATACCTTTCCGGCCGACGTGGCGGACAATGCGGTATACTTCATCCTTTCCGTATGGAAAGACTTGAAAATGGATGTACGTCAGGAGGAATGCATACTATTGGGCAACGGCAATATAAAGGATGACACAGCCCAGCTCCTTGCCCGATACTTGCAGAACGTCAGAAACACGAACGCGGCCGATATTTACCGCCGTTCCACACTGGCACGGAATCAGCAGCTCCCGTTCGACCTGCTGGCTTTATGGGTCCATGTGATATAATATAAATCATCGTTATGAGAGTCATCACCGGTATATACAAGGGCAGGCATTTCGATGTCCCCCGCAGTTTCAAAGCACGTCCCACAACGGATTTTGCCAAAGAAAACCTGTTCAACGTACTCAACGGCTATCTGGATTTCGACGAAGAGCCGGAGGCTTTGGACCTCTTTGCCGGCACCGGCAGTATTACCATAGAACTGCTTTCAAGAGGGTGCGGAAAGGTGGTCTCCGTGGAGCGTGATGCCCAGCATTTCCGCTTCATCAGCCAGATTATCGACACCCTGAAAGCCCCCAACTGCTACCTGCTGCGTACCGACGTATTCCGTTATTTAGACCGGTGCAATGAACAGTTCGACTTTATCTTTGCAGATCCTCCGTATGCCTTGAAGAATCTGGAAGAACTCCCCGACCTCGTGTTCCGGCACAACTTGCTGAAACCCGGCGGCTTGTTCGTGTTGGAACATGGCAAAACCAATGACTTCAGCGCCCATCCTTCTTTCAAAGAACATCGCGCATACGGAAGCGTGAACTTTTCTTTCTTCAAAGCAAAGGAGACAGCAAACGAATAGAGGATTCGGCCACACGGCACCAAATGGAGCGCGTCTCCCACGTCTCCAGATTCAACATCCGACAATGGCTCTGGTCTTCCTGAAACACTTTTTTCATGTGCAATGCCGCCTCTTTGTCGTACACAAAGGCATTTACTTCGAAATTGCGCTCAAAGCTTCTGAAATCTATGTTGGTCGACCCGCAGGACATCAACGTATCATCGCACACCAACGTCTTGGAGTGCAGGAAACCCTTCTGATAAAGGTACACCCTCACTCCGGCGCGAATCACGTCGTGAAGAAACGAACGTGAAGCCCACGTCAGAAATCGCTTATCCGTGCGCTCCGGTATCATCAAACGCACGTCCACTCCCGCCAGGGCAGCCGTTTGCAATGCAAACAACATACGCTCCGTAGGCATGAAATAAGGACTTTGCAAGTAACAATACTGACGTGCACGCAGGAGCGCCAGAATCATTCCCTGCATAATATCCGGCCACGGTGCCGTAGGTATAGAGGTCACAATCTGTATCAAGGCATTCCGGCTCACGTAGGGTTCGCGGTCGCAGGCCATGATCTTACGGCACTCCTCTTCCCGAGGATAATAGACTTGGTCTGTAATCGTCTGCCCGGCCGCCACATACCAATCCGAAAGGAAAGCGCGCTGCAAACCGCCTACGGCATTCCCCATGATACGCACATGCGTATCGCGCCATACAGGCTGGTTTTTATCCACCTGATAAAAATAACGCTCTGCCAGATTCATGCCGCCCACATAGCCTATAATACCGTCGATGACCACAATCTTCCGATGATTCCGGAAATCCACCTTACTGGTAAACTTCGGAAAACGTACCGGAAGGAAAGCCGCCACCTGTATACCCTCCGCTTCCATCTGCTTGAAAAAGCGATTCTTCACGTTCCAACATCCCACGTCGTCGTACACCAACCGGACGCTCACCCCCTCACGGGCTTTGACTGCCAGAGCCTCGCGTACTAGTCGTCCCACCTTGTCGTCTTCTATGATATAAAACTCCACATGGATATGATGCCGAGCCGAGGCAATGTCGCGCAGGAGGTTATCGAGCATCTCTTCTCCGGAAATGAAGAAACGTATTTTATTGTCGGGATAAGGGAAAGAGCCGCTTTGCCGACGAAACAGCTTAATCAAAGGCTTATGCTCTGCCGGAAGTTCCGGAAAACCTCCCTGATAGAAACGCACGGCCGAACGACGTGCAAGCTGACTGGCACACGCCCGGCTTACAAAATGTTCCCGTTTACGGTTTCTGCCGAAAAAGAAATAAATGACCAGCCCCACGACGGGTAAGGAGAACAACACCATCAGCCATGCCACAGTCTTCACCGGCTGACGGTTTTCCAAAATCACCACCAGCATCTGGCTCAAAACTATAAACAAGTAAAAAGCACCAAGTACACTATAAATTACCACATCGAACACGTCTCAATCCGGTTTCTTTATAACAAACATACAAAAAAGTATTGAAATTCGGTTAAACATACGAAGAAAAAGTGACTTGGCTTGAAATCTCGTCACAAAAAGAAAAGCTAAAGTCCCATCGAAATGAGACCTTAGCCTTATTCATAAGAATTCCGTTTCCGACTCAAAAACGCGGACCACCGAAGCCGCCGGGTCCCCTTCTCGGTCCACCCGGTCCGCCGTGCCTGTCCTGTCCACCGCCCATGGCGTTGCGCCCGCCCATCAGATTGAGCTTGTAGATGAAATGCACCAACACATAACTGTTGATGGCATTGGTCCATGTGTCCGTACGCTGTGTGGCAGAAAGCGAGCGGCTGATATTGCTGCGCTCACGCAAGATGTCGTACCATTGCAGCGACACCGTGGCGGCATTCCCTTTCAGGAAACTTTGCGAAAGCTGCGCGTTCCAAATCAACTCGTCGGTATTCATGGACGCGTCGTCGTAACCACGGCGGCTGCTTTGCCCGATATTCGTGGCCAAACTCATGTTCCACGGCATGTTGACTTGCACATTGCCCCCGTACGAGAAGCTGTAAGTGTCGAGATTGGCATTCTCCTGCAAATCATTACGTGCATGTTGGTAGTTGATGTTACCGTTCACGCCCACTTCAAACAAATCATTACGGAAATTGAAATTCACCCGTTCGCCAACATTGGAACTCTTCGTCGTGCTCTTTTGGCTAAGGTTCACGATTTGGTCGGAAGTCACGTTGTCGTTGATTTGCGAACCGGAACTGATGTACCCTACATCATTGGCATAACGGAAAGTTGTAAATGTGAAAAAGTTGAAGTACTTCTTCTCCCCCATCGCGGTGTTGAACATAAGCCCTGTCCAAGCGTTCCAATTGCCATTGATGTTCATCGGCATGGTGGTACGCCGTCCCGAAGCCTCATCGTAAAGCACAGCCGTACTGATGCTGTTGTTGGTCATGCTCATGTTCGCATGCACCATCCATCCACGCTGCAAGTCGGGTATGTAATTGTTATAGAACAGTTCCATGCGGTTGGTCCACGAAGGCTTCAGCCCAGGGTTACCTTTCGAGATGTTCAGCGGGTCGGAGTCGTCTGTCACGTCGAGCAAGTTCGTCATTGAGGGTTGTGAAGAACGCCCGTTATAACGCAAGCGCAACTGCCCCGTCTCGGAAAACTTGTAGCGGAAATCTATGCGCGGTGCCCAGTTCAGCACGTTGCGCACCACGGTAGTGTCGAGGCTTCCTTTGGTATAATCCATGTAGGTCTTCTGCGGCTGCACGGAAATACCCGCGCTGAAACGCACCTTTTCCTTCCGGTAACGGAACATCATCGTAGCATCTTGGTTATGCTCCTTGTAAGTGGCATATTGGCTATTCTGGTAGTTTCGCGCCAAATCCAACCAATCCACGCCCGGGATATATTCCAAAGGATACGTCTCCAATTCCTCCTGCGTGATGACTCCTTTGGATACCAAACTGTCCAAAGAATACATGGAGCGGTCGGAATCGGAATAACGGTACTGGTAACGGTAGCTGAACTGCAAATGCGCCCCGGCAAACAAGGGCTCACTGTAGCTCAAATCCGCACTTCCGTTGTAACTCTTCGAGGGATTGACGTTATATTGGTGCATATAGGAACGGTCGTACCCTCCGCCCGGCTTGCGCTGAAGGAAATAGTTCACGTCCGAGATGTTGAACGACTTGTTGTCCGAATCGGAATAACCGCCCCGCATCCGCAAGGTAAGGTTGCGCCCCTTGCTGTTCAGCCGACGGTTCACCATCAACATCCCGTCCACGGAATAGCTTTGGCCGTCGCTATGGCTCCAACGCCGGTTGTCATTCACCACGATGCTGTCCGACACATAATCGCGATATTGCGAAAGCGGATCGGTCATGCCCCGTGTATAAGGGTTATCGTTAAACGTCACACTGCTGCTCTGCCCGTCGCTGTAATTCTGCGAGAAAGAAAAGTTCGGACGGAACATGATGCGCGTCATCGTGTCCGGCGACCATTCGAGCCTGAAATTTGAATTCACGTTCGTATTGCCCGACTTGGAACGGTTCATCCTGTTAGAAAATGAACTGTTCGTCCCCGACGTAAGGAAAGATTCCGAATTGGTCGTACTCAACTGGTCGGCACTGCTATGGCGGTAGCGCACGTTTCCGCCCACTTTCAACCGTCCGGCCTCGTCTTCCTTCTTATCGTTCTCCCAGACAAAGTCCATACCGGCATCCTTGTTGGCCACGAGACCGCCGTTGCCGCCCCAACCGCCATGGAATCCGCCGGAGAACCCACGGTCGTTCACATTGTTGGCACCTCCAAGCAACGTCAACCGCAGCCTGTCGGTAAAGCGGTTCACCATGAAACGACCCGTATAGCGGTCTTCCGTACCGTATCCGAGATCTACATCCGCCAACCACCCTTTCTTCATGTCCGGCTTCACCGAAAGGTCGATCACCGTTTCTTCTTCCCCGTCGTCGATACCCGTCATGCGCGTGTAGTCACTCTTGCGGTCGTATGCCTTGATTTTTTCTACCATGTTGGTGGGCAAGTTCTTCATCGCCACCTTGGTGTCGTTATCGAAGAATTCCTTGCCGTCTATCATGATTTTCTTCACTTCCTTTCCGTTAATGGTAATGGTTCCGTCCTCTGAAACTTCCGCTCCCGGCAATTTCTTTACCAATTCTTCCAATGCGGAACCTTCGGGCACACGATAGGCGCCTGCATTATAAACGAAAGTGTCAGCTTTCATTTCCACCTGAGCCTGCCGGGCTGTCACCTCGACTGCATCCAACAAAGCCGCATTGGTCTGCAACTTGATCGTCCCTATAGCCATCGAAGGCTTCGAAGCCACCAACACCACATCCTTATAATAAGGCTTAAAACCGACCGACGTCACCCGGAATATATACTTTCCCGGTTTCACGCCCGGAATGGAAAACTTCCCTTCCAAATTGGAACTGGCACCTGTGACCAACGTGCTGTCCGTCGTTTTCAACAATACGGCCGAGGCCGAAAACGCAGGTTCGTTGGTATCTTCTTCAATCACCGTTCCGCTGACCGTCACCTTCTGCGCCCACGAGCACACGCTCCACACACACAGCATAAAAGCCAGCACGTTTCTCTTTTTCATTTTATATCTTCATTAATTTTTAAACGCCATACGGAAATTGGACGGACAACCCTCCCTTCGGTTTAATTCCCGGACGGCTTTTTAACAAAAAAAAATGTATTTATTACCTAACCACCTGCAAAATTAAATAATCCACAAGAAATAAAAGGCAAAATGGAACATTATCTTCCAAAAAACCTATCTTTGCAATCGAATTATCATGAACAAGCGCTATGCAAAAGCAGAAAATCATTATTTCACAAAATCTGAGGGAGAGTTTGGAACAGGCTATAATCCAACAACCTCATGACAAGTTATTTGTCCTGACGGATGAAACCACATACAAAAAGTGCTGGCCGATTATCTCCGGTTTCCCGTCCATGCAACAGTCGGAACATATCGTCATCGGTGCCACAGACGAACATAAAAGCATAGAGACCCTTATTTCGGTGTGGACAGAATTAAGTCAAAAAGGCGGCACACGCCATTCCCTGTTGGTCAATTTAGGCGGTGGAATGGTGACTGATCTTGGAGGATTTGCTGCCTCCACCTTTAAAAGAGGCATTCCGTACATCAATATCCCTACCACCTTGCTGGCCATGGTGGATGCTGCTGTCGGCGGAAAAACAGGCATAAACTTCAACGGTTTGAAAAACGAAATAGGAGCTTTCGCACCGGCTGCAAGCGTATTGTTGGATACAGAGTTCCTGAGAACACTGGACTATAAGAACATCTGTTCTGGATATGCGGAAATGCTGAAACATGGCCTTATCAGCACAGAAAAGCATTGGGCAGAATTGGTTTCATTCGACTTGAACGACATCGACTATCTCCGACTGCAAGAGATGGTGGCCCAAAGCGTAGCCATCAAGGAAAACGTCGTCGCACAGGATCCGTATGAACAGGGTATCCGCAAGGCGCTGAACTTAGGACATACAGCCGGGCATGCACTCGAAAGCTTGGCCTTGGCAGAAGAGCGTACCGTACTGCACGGTTACGCAGTAGCCTGGGGATTGGTATGCGAACTTTACCTGAGTTGCCTGAGAGAGGATTTCCCTAAAGACAAGCTACGCCAGACTACAGACTTTATCAAAAGGTACTACGGTGTGTTCCCTTTCGACTGCAAGGCATACGAAACGCTATACCAATTCATGACCCACGACAAAAAAAACACGTCGGGAGAGGTCAACTTCACACTATTGGGCGGCATAGGAGATATCCGTATCAACCGTACAGCCGGAAAGGACGAAATCTTCAACATGTTGGACTTCTACCGTGAAACCATGGGTTGCTGACACATTTAATTTTTAATATAAACATGATGAAAAAAACATTAACCATTCTCGCCATTGCCGGTTTGCTAGGCATTCCGGCACATCTTTCGGCCCAAAGAGCCAAGACAGGCAACCCGGTACTCCCGGAATTTCATGCCGATCCTGAAATCCTGTACGCCAAACAGACTAAAAAGTATTACATCTATTCCACTACCGACGGAACTCCGGGATGGGGCGGATACTATTTCACGGTTTTCAGTTCCAAAGATTTGACCGACTGGCGCCACGAAGGTATCATGCTCGACTTGGGTACCGACCAAGTGAAGTGGTCCGACGGTAACGCCTGGGCACCGTGTATCATCGAAAAGAAAATAGACGGAAAATACAAATATTTCTTCTATTTCAGCGGCAACACACCCAACGGGAAAGCCATCGGAGTAGCTACCGCAGACCACCCTTGCGGACCGTTCACCGATGCCGGACATCCTATCGTAGACCGTCGGCCTGAAGGTCAGAAACACGGGCAGCAGATAGACGTGGATGTGTTTGAAGACCCCGTAAGCGGAAAAAGCTATCTTTATTGGGGCAACGGCTACATGGCCGGTGCAGAACTGAACGAAGACATGATGAGCATCAAACCGGAAACGGAAACACTCATGACCCCACAAGGCGGTACGCTGCAAGATTATGCCTTCCGCGAGGCTCCTTACGTGTTCTACCGCAAAGGCACTTACTATTTCTTGTGGAGCGTGGACGATACGGGTTCCCCCAACTATCACGTAGCCTACGGTACGGCCAAATCTCCACTCGGACCGATTGAAGTAGCCCAAAATCCGGTTATCCTCATCCAACGTCCCGAACAGGAAATCTATGGCCCGGCACATAACGCCGTCCTACAGATTCCCGGTAAAGACGAATGGTACATCGTATATCACCGCATCAATAAGAATTATATCAAACATCAGCCGGGCGTACACCGCGAAGTATGTATCGACAAAATGGAATTCAATGAAGACGGTACCATCAAACCGGTCATTCCTACACACGAAGGAATCAAACGGGTGAAATGACCTGAATATCGGTAAACAATTCCGCATGAAGCGCGGATTGCCACACATAAGCAGCCGGATAACGGTTGCGCACGTCAGGGCAGGATAAAGACTGTATAACGCCGGCTTTATCCTGCCCTGTGACGTAAAACCATGTATGACGGGCACGGACCATGACTTCACCGGTCATAGCAATGCGACGTTGCCCGGTAACAGGATGAGTACTAAGCGCATAAGGAGCCAAAGTATGAAGCAGTTTCTCCTGCCCAGGAAAGACGGAAGAGGTATGCCCATCTGCTCCAATACCTAACAACACAAAATCAAACACGGGTATGCGCCCGTCCAATGGTAACTGCGACAACACCATCGAAGAATAGCGCAATACTTCTCTTTCCGCATCCTCTTGCTCTCCGCGTATCCGGAAAATCTGTTCCGAGGTTAATGGAATCTTATCCAACAAATGTATCTTAGCCAACCGGTAATTGCTGTCTTTATTCTCAGAAGAAACACAACGTTCATCCACCCAATACACTCGAAAACGATTCCAAGGCGTCAATTCAGCGAACTCCTCTACCCACACATCAAACAAGATAGCCGGTGTACTGCCTCCTGAGAAAGCGACATTGACCGTACCTCCTTCACCTCCTGCCCAAGAAGGTTGCCTAATGACGGCCAGCATATTCCGAAGCAACATTCTTGCCGCTTCACGGGCATTATCCGCTACATGTATGTTCATAGCTCACAATATAAATGAGTATTCGTCAAATTCTTACACGGATTGGTCCACGACGCTCCTTGACGAGCCACCAGGCTATCTGCCTCCAACGGCCCCCACGAGCCTGCCGGATAACCGTAAAGCGGGCATTCCGGCACATCCTGCCAATATTTCAGTATCGGATCGAAAAAACGCCATCCGCTTTCTACGGCATCGCTACGGATAAACAACGTAGGGTCGCCCGCAATACAATCCTCTATTAAGCGTGCATAAGCATCCTCCGTAGGCAGGCGACCTAATTCGGCATAACTGAAGTCCATATCCATCGGGAGTACCTCGAAGCCTTCACCCGGTTTTTTCATGCCGAGACGCAATACAATCCCTTCATTGGGTTGTATACGTATCACCAAACGATTGGGTAGCGGACAAGTACCTCCTTCGCAACGGAACAAGGAATAAGGTGCCGATTTGAAGTGTATCACAATCTCACTCACTTTTGTAGGCATCTGTTTACCCGTGCGGATATAAAAAGGTACGCCGCCCCAACGCCAGTTGTTCAGTTCCAACCGCATAGCCAAATAAGTTTCCGTTCGAGACAAGGCAGGCACTTGCTCTTCCTCTCTATATCCTTTACGCCCCTCTGAAGCCATATATTGCCCACGCACCACCGAATGACGGATGTCTTCTCCAGTCAATGGTGTCAAGGACTGGTAGACTTTCACCACCTCATTCCGGAATCCCGAAGCATCAAAAGCAGCAGGCGGCTCCATGGCTGTCACAGCCAACAACTGTGCCAAATGGTTCTGCACCATATCGCGTAAGGTCCCTACTCCGTCATAGAAACCTCCCCGCGTCCCGATTCCCATATTCTCCACGGCCGTAATCTCTACGTAATCTATATAATTTCGATTCCATAAAGGCTCGAAGACACTGTTGGCAAAACGGAGAGCCAGTATATTCTGTACCGTCTCTTTCCCCAAAAAATGATCGATACGATAGATCTGTTCCTCCCGAAAGGCATCCAAATAAATACGGTTCAGTTCCAACGCCGACGACAAGTCATAACCGAAAGGTTTCTCCACGACGATACGCCTGAAACCATCGCCTTCCCGATTCAATCCCTCTGCCTTCAAATGGCGGGGAATCACGCCGTAAAGCAACGGTGGAGTAGCCAAGTAATACAAATAATTATGAGGATTATCTATTGTCCGGTCTATCTCCTCCAAGCGTGTCCTCAACTCCGCATAAGCTTCCGGCTCCGAAGGATCGGCTGAAAGATAATGCAAGCAGGACAAAAATGCCTGGATTGCTTTTTCGTCCACCTCGTCCGGCCGTACGAAAGAAAGCAACCCCTCACGTATAGATGTACGGAAACGGTCGTCATCATAAGACGTACGTGCCATCCCCAACACAGCAAAACGACGAGGCAACCGTCCCGCTTTATATAATAGGTAAAGTGCCGGCATCAGTTTACGCCTTGTCAGGTCGCCCGACGCACCGAATATCACAAGAGTCAAAGCATCCGGTTTGTTCATATTCCCTCCTTATTTTATTGTAGTGAAACCCATTCTTCATGATAAAACTTTCCCCTTTCACCATCCGTCCGCTCAAAAGTATGCGCACCGAAATAATCACGTTGTGCCTGAATCAAATTGGCAGGCAAAAAGTCCGTAGTCAAAGAATGGAAATAATTGAGCGCAGAGGCAAATGCCGGTACAGCCACCCCTTCACAGACAGCCGTAGCCACCACTCTACGCCATGCAGGCAAAGCCTCCCTGACTTGCGTGGAGAAGGCTGGGAACAACATCAGATTCCCTCGTCCTCCCCCTGCCTCGTAAGCCCGGGCAAGTTCGTCCAAAAAAGCAGACCGAATAATACAGCCTCCCCGCCACATTCGGGCTATCATGGCCAAATCCAGATTCCACCCAAACTGTTCGGAAGCTCTCGACAGCAAATCAAACCCTTGAGCATAAGCCACTAACTTGGAGGCAAACAAAGTCTGTTCTACTTCATCAGCCGAGAATGAAGCATACGGTTCTTTCTCCAATCGGGAAGCATATACACGTGCCGCCTCCACACGCAGTTCCTTCTGTGTAGAGATATTACGTTGGAAAACAGCTTCCGCTATCAATCCGAACGATTCTCCCAGTTCGAGCGCGTTCTTCACCGACCATTGTCCCGTACCTTTCTGCCCCGCCACATCCAGAATACGATCCACCAAATACCCACCGTCAGCTTCTTTATAAGCCAAGATGTCGGACGTTATTTCCACCAAATAACTTTTTAAACGGCCTTCGTTCCAGCGACCGAACAAACGACTCATCCGTTCATTGTCCATTCCACCGGCCCGTTTCAACAGGAAATAGGTTTCGGCAATCAGTTGCATATCGCCGTACTCTATGCCGTTATGTACCATTTTAACAAAATGTCCGGCTCCGTCCGGCCCCATCCAGTCACAACAAGGGGTTCCGTCGGCTGCCTTTGCAGCCATATCTTGTAAAAGAGGGCGAATCAACGGCCAAGCCTCTTTCGCTCCACCCGGCATGATGGAAGCCCCCCGAAGGGCACCCTCTGCCCCGCCGGAAACTCCAGCTCCAACAAACAGCAATCCACGAGCGCGGCAAGCAGCTACCCGTCGCCCAGTATCCATATAATCCGAATTACCTCCGTCTATCAGAACATCCCCCTCTGCCAGAAAAGGACTCACTTGGTCGATAAGTTCATCCACTGCATTGCCTGCCCGCACCATCATCATAATAATTCTCGGTCGGTTCAAAGATGCCACAAACTCTGACAAGTCCGAAAAGCCCAGAATTTGCTTTCCGGCGGCACGTCCTTCTACAAAACGCTCCGCAACACCCTCTTCCACGCCGGGCACGGTCCGGTTCCACACCGAGACCCTACGCCCGTTTCTTTCCATATTCAGCGCAAGGTTTTCTCCCATAACGCCCAGCCCAATCAAGCCTACATCCGACAACTGCTCCATAAGTTCTATCTTTTTATCGTTTATTCTTTTCCAAAGGTCAGAAAAGAAGCAGGTAAATCCAAATGTTTACGGAAATAATTCGTCTAACTTAACAACTTTATGGTTTTCATAAAATGCCAATGCAAACTTTTTATTGTGTTATACATTTTCAATCATCTAATAAACAACGAATTGCGCACCTTCAGCCAGATAAAAATGCAAACTCAAATATTAGGTGCATTTGGCTTTATTTACTAAATTTGCTTCAAACATTGAAGCCATGAAGAGCAAGTTAACTGTTTTATACTTTTCCATTTGGCTGGGAGGCACTTTTTGGAGTGTCTCCGGCCAATTTATAGATGCGGAAACAGCTCCTAAATGGTATTTTGCCCTTTTTGGAGGGACATTTTTATGTTGGATGTACGGAATGAGCCACTTCAGAAGTATACCGACTACTAAAAAGCCCCATTTCACCGATATTTTCCTCTCCATTTCGCTTTGTGCCACAGCATTGGCTTTCCATGGTCTTTTGCAATGGAGCGGACTCTGGACGCCACAGCCCATGTTTCCGGTATGCGGCAATTTCGACAACCCGGCCGGCATAGCTTCCGCACTGGCTTTTTCACTACCCTTCAGCCTCCACTATACCCCATCTCCCTGCACCTCCTTTCGTTACACCGCCCTCGCAAGTACCCTCTTCATTGCATGTGCCATCATCGCTTCCGAATCACGGGCAGGAATCCTTTCCATGGGATGTATTTTCCTTTTATATTTCCCGATGAAATGGCCTAAAATCAGTAAAGTCCTGACTTTCGGACTTATGATACTGCTCGCCGCCTCTTCTGTGTTCCTTTATCATTATAAAAAAGATTCAGCGGACGGAAGGTTGCTTATTTGGCAATGTACTTGGAATATGATAAAAGAGCGCCCGCTATACGGATACGGTTACGGCGGTTTTCAAGCAAACTATATGGACGAACAGGCACAGTTTTTCCATACTCACCCCAACAGCCGTTATGCACAGTTGGCAGACGATGTGAAATCTCCTTTCAACGAGTATCTCGGGGTCTTGACCGAATTCGGATTTATCGGCAGTACGGCCATGCTTCTCTGTGCCGTCGTGCTTTTCCGTATGTGGCGGAAACATCCTGGAGGAAGTTCGCGACCGGCCCTGCTCTGCCTGACAGCCATTGCCGTCTTTTCCCTGTTCTCTTACCCATTCCGCTATCCGCACACGTGGATACTGTGTATGGGTTCCGCCTTTGTTTTGGTACTTAACGGACACCCGGCATTACGACAGACAACGGGATGTCTTCCTTTCGTGGCAGCCCTCCTTCTCACAACGCTCTCTGTTTTCGCATTCAAACGTATGCGGGCAGAAATTCTATGGTGTGATACCGCCAACCGCTCCCTCTGCGGCATGACAAAAAAGATGTTACCCGTCTACAAGGGACTTTACGATAAATTGGGAAACGAACCGCTGTTTTTATATAATTATGCCGCCGAACTGAACGTAGCCGGCCAGTATGAGGAGAGCCTGCGTATATGTAAGGTAAGCTCGGTACGGATGTCCGATTACTACACCCGGCTTCTTCAGGCAGACAACTGCAAACAGCTAAGGCGTTATAAAGAAGCTGAACGTCATTTGCAGCAGGCCTCATACATGTGCCCCAACCGTTTCACTCCCCTTTATGAGCTTTACACCATATATGAAGCCCAAGGAGACACGGCATCCATGCACCGCACGGCAGAAGCCATCCTTCGGAAACCCATCAAAGTGGACTCCCCGGAAGTGCGACAAATCATCGCAAAAATGAAACGATTCAAACAGATTAATTAACTATTCCTTAATTCCGCAACACTATAGTTTAACATTATTTATAAGT